>Ga0185299_10000378_pt1 | contig 127858 bp, 58 predicted proteins | sample PaiPotPPA55metaG_FD_128002 | JGI IMG/M metagenome (GOLD analysis project Ga0185299, IMG submission 128002) | Iron sulfur acid spring bacterial and archeal communities from Banff, Canada, to study Microbial Dark Matter (Phase II) - Paint Pots PPA... ... | reverse complement strand
GCGTCCATTGCCCACGAAGTCAACCAGCCGCTAGTGGGCGTCGTAACTAACGCCAGCGCCAGCCTGCGCTATCTGGGTTGGGATTCGCCTAACCTCGTCGAAGCCAGGGAAGCGATCCGCGCCATCATTCGCGATGGGAATCGGGCCGCCGATGTCGTCTCACGGATGCGCGCTCTTTTTAAGAAAGCTCGCCCGATGAAGGAAGCGTTGAATATAAACGAGGCGGTTGAGGAAGTGGTTCTCCTTACCCAAGGCGAAGCACGGAGAAACAACGTGACGTTACAGGTGGAACTGGCCGCGAATCTGCCTTCGGCAATGGCCGACCGCGTACAAATACAGCAGGTGGTTATGAACCTCATCCTCAACGGCATCCAAGCAATGAACGCCGTGGATGACCGCGAGCGGTTTCTGCTAGCTAGAACCGAACGCGGCGAAGGCGATCAGGTCCGGGTGACTGTTCAAGATTGCGGGGTCGGAATTGATCCAGGGGATATCGAACGAGTCTTTGATGCTTTCCACACCACTAAACCTGGCGGCATGGGTATGGGGCTTTCGATCAGTCGTTCGATTGTTGAAAGTCACGGGGGGCGGCTTTGGGCTACTCCGAACGACGGTCCCGGTGTAACCTTTCAATTCACTGTTTGAAATGTCCGCAGAATCGCTTTCGCCGGCATCCAAAGCGATTGTCTATGTCGTAGACGATGATCTCTCGGTTCGAGAGGGTTTGGAACGTCTCCTTCACACGGCCGGGTGGGAAGTCGAAACGTTTGCTTCGGCTAAGGAGTTTCTAGCTCACCGAAAACAAAATATTCCAAGCTGTCTGGTGCTCGATGTGGGCTTGCCAGGTCTGAGCGGGCTCGATCTGCAGAAGCGAATTCTAGAGGCGAACCGGGAAATTCCCATCGTTTTTATTACCGGGCACGAAGATGTTCCGACGTCTGTGCGTGCCATGAAGGCGGGCGCGGTCGAGTTTCTGGTGAAGCCCTTTTCTGAGGAAGATCTATTGGATGCGATTCACCAGGCGATAAAACGCGATCAATCTGCCCGCTACCAACAGGCACAGATGGAGGATTTGTGCATCCGGTATGAATCACTCACGCCGCGCCAGCGGCAAGTAATGGAAAAGGTCGCGTCCGGGCTTCTCAACAAACAAGTCGCGGCAGAACTTGGGCTCAGCGAGATCACCGTTAAAGTGCAGCGCGGTCAGGTAATGCACAAGATGCGGGCCAGTTCTTTAGCCGATCTGGTGAGAATGCAGGACAAACTGCGGATCTGGCGCGCGAGGAAGCGTTAAGATCGACATAGGCGTTCGGCGTTCGGCGTTTCGCGAGATCGGCATTGCGCTCCGACGAAACAATTTATCTCTGTGAGCCAACCCAATGCGTATCCTTACCAATATCATGAGCTCGAGATAGCGTGCAGCGTGGCAAGCGCCAAACGCCAAACGCCGAACGAGCAACGCTAAACGGCGAGGTATACGAACGTATACTGGATTGTTGCCCCACTATTGTCAGTTTCCTATGTGGCGAGGCCCATTCGAATTTCGATTGTTGATGACGACCGGTCCGTCCGTGAGGGCCTTAGCCGGTTACTAAGCTCTGTCGGGTTCGCAGTGAATACGTTTGCTTCAGCGGAAGAGTACTTACGTTCCGGCCAACCTGGAAGCGCGGACTGCCTGATACTCGACATCCGCATGTCGGGGATGAACGGCATCGAGCTCCATCGCCAGTTGGCTGCCAGTCAATCTGACGTCCCGGTTATTTTTATCACTGCGCACGACGAAGAGACCGAGCGCGCGCAGGCGCTAGGCGGCACTGTCCTGATCAAGCCTTTTAGCGAGGAGGCCTTGCTGAACGCAATTAACCAGGCGCTGATTGCCTCATGAATTGCGGAAGGAGGTAACATATGAATGGATCCGTTCCTCAAATTTACGTGGTAGATGATGATGTTCGCCAAAGAACCGAAATTCGGCAGGCATGAAGATTTACTTCCGAAGCTTTTTTTCCTTAACCAACAAAAGTTCAAACAGAGACATTCAATGAATACAACCCAACGATCTGTCGCCATCGTCACCGGCGCTTCTAGCGGAATCGGCCTGGGTCTGACCCAGGCCCTGCTCGAACGCGGCTGGGGCGTGGTGGGCACCTCCCGCACGATCAGTAGCTCGAAGGACCTTACGCCTTCGCCTGATCTCGTCCTCGTGGATGGAGACGTGAGCAAAAGGGAAACCGCCATCAAAGTGGTAGGCGCAGCCCTCAAACATTTCGGCCGTATTGATCTGCTGGTTAACAATGTTGGAATCTATATGCCGAAGGCGTTCACCGACTACACCGAAGAAGACTACAACCTGGTGATGAATACTAACGTTGCCAGCTTCTTCTACATGACGCAGCAGGTGATTCCGCAAATGAAGAAACAGAATTCCGGGCATGTAGTATGCATCTCGGGGGCTTCGGTGGATCAACCGAGCCGCGCCGCGACCGAACTGTTGGCCGTGCTATCGAAATCGACGATGCCGGCCGCGAGTAAGGCGTTGGCGCTGGAATATGCGGCGAACAACATCAGGTTCAATACGGTATCTCCTGCCGTCGTTAACACGCCGATGCACGCTAAGCGTAATCATGCGGAGTTGGCGAAGCTTCATCCCCTGGCTCGGATGGGTGAAGTTTCTGATGTCGTCGACGCGGTGCTCTATCTCCAAAGCGCCACGTTCGTGACGGGCGAAAACATTCGAGTAGATGGAGGGGTCCATGCTGGCCGGTAAAGAAACTATCAAACTCGGAGAATCTACTATGCTCACATATACGCCTACGCTGCTCCCTCAGCCAAATCCCTGTTAGAACCTTTTGCTTTCAACCCTGGTCCAGTCGGACCCGAATAACACAACTAAACAACGAGAAGTAGCAATTATGAATAAACAAATGAAGATCGTAGTGATTGGCGGTAGCGGCCTCATCGGCACAAAGCTGGTGAACACCCTTCGGCAGTATGGTCAGGAGGTAGTGGCCGCGTCACCTTCTTCTGGCGTCAACAGCATCACTGGGGAGGGCTTGGCCAAAGCGCTTACCGATGCCCAGGTTGTCGTTGACGTGTCGAATGCGCCTTCGTGGGAGGACAAGGCCGTTTTGGAGTTCTTCGAAACCTCCGCACGTAATCTCTCAGCCGCGGAAGCGGCTGCTGGCGTAGGACACCATGTTGCCCTGTCAGTCGTCGGCACTGACCGCCTTCTTGCTAGTGGCTATTTCCGCGCGAAAATGGCCCAGGAAGACTTCATCAAGGCTTCCGGGACGCCGTATACGATCGTTCGGGCAACGCAATTCTTCGAATTCCTGGGCGGCATCGCCCAATTCAGCACCGTCGGCGAAACAGTTCATTTGTCGCCGGCGTTGTGGCAGCCAATCGCCGCAGACGACGTCGCTAGCGAACTCGCCGAGATCGCACTCGGCGCGCCGGCAAATGGCATGATCGAGATAGCTGGTCCCGAACGGACAGGTCTCGACGAATTGGTGAGACGCTTCCTAGGCGCCACAAAAGATCCACACGAGGTGATCACAGATGTTGATGCGCGCTACTACGGCCTGGTCGTAGACGACCAATCGCTCACGCCTGGCGCTAATCCCCGCATCGGCGCTACTTTTTTCGAGGACTGGCTCCAAGGTTATTTAACTCAAAAGAAAAGTTAGTGAGGCGGGATCGTCGGCGGCCCAAAACGTTCTCGTAATCGGAAATTCACCCAGCCATCCTGCCGGCGCGCCCGGTCACAGCGCGCTCTCTCCACGCCGCGGCCCACTGCCCATGCGGGCCCTGCGACCGCGGCCGCTGGATCAGGGCCCGAAGTCACGATGGGCAGATGAACTCCGAATAGCCCAATGGAAACCGAAAAATCAAGCCCTGCGTCCGTCAAGAGAGCCCAAAGAAACGCAAAAAAAGAAGATCCCTGAAGCCCATACTGTATCAGTCGATCGCAACTAACATAGTGTATCAATACGTACTCCGATGCTCCTGGAAGACTATCTATAGCGAATAGCATTGCTGCGCTCGTGGTTAAGGTCCAGAAAGAACGCGCCCAGACAGTCATTACCACCGGGCCGTACCGTCATGTCCGTCACCCGATGTATGCCGGCATGATCTTTTATCTATTTTGCGCCCCTCTCCTTTTTGGATCCTGGTGGGGATTGCTCTGGGGATGCGCGCTGCTTGGTCTATTCGCAATTCGTCTTCTGATCGAGGAGGGAACGCTCAGAAAGGAGCTCCAAGGTTATAGCGAATACGCTGCACGTGTACGCTACCGGTTGATCCCGCTAGTCTGGTAAGTGGGCCTATTTGGAAAGCGAATCGCGCCAAGCCCTTGATCGCTCCGTGCGCAAGAGAGCGAAACGTCCGGCCCCCGGGCAGCTGGATAAAGCGCGCTCCAGTCCGGGTCCCAAAATCGGCACGAACCGTCCCGGTTAAAGGACAATACACACCGCCGGATTCTGCACCCTTAAATTTGGGATGCTGAAGGGACGATTCTCAGAACATCCAGGATTTCGTTCTGGGCAACTTTATCCGCTCAAGCTTTGTAAACAGCCCACTATCAGAACGTTGCAGATGTTGAGATTTTGGCACAGAAAATGATCTGTTTGTGATGAAAACCATGAAAGATCAACCAGACGCCAACCCTGTCGCCCACGTCGGTCCGGAGGATTCACCCGGCTGCACCGAAGGCTCAAATCTGAGGCGTAGTCACAGGATACGATGGGAAAATAACGACCAGGCCCAGTATTTCATCGGCAGAATCGGACCGGCAACATTCGAGATTAACTCCGGGGTCGGCGGCATGTTCGCGGCAATGTTCTCTCTTGCCGGAGATTGTTATGCCGTACTCAGTACTGCCAAGACCGTAGGTGAAGCCAAACGATTCTGCGAATGGATCGCACGTGGCTACGGTTTAGATGCTAGCTATTAGACCGGGCATTCAATCCCTAGCCAATGGCGATCTTCTTTCTACTCTGCAGCGTGTCGTTGCTTCTTTTCTGCCTGGGCCTCGCTCGCTGAGTAGAAAACTCCTACGTACCGCGCCCCACTTCGGCACTTTATTGGCGATTGAGCTCTGGCAGTCCGTAGGCTCGACGTAATTCGTCGAAAATGGTATGCGTGCGAGCGATTGAACTGGGTCAGATTTAGCGGGTTTGCTATGGGTACGGAAGTGCTCTCGAGTCGACCGGAGCCGGTTCGACTCGAGGAAAAGGCGTCCTCGGTTTAGTCACCGCGAATGCCGGTGTCGGATCTACTTTACTGCAACCGGAACGGGGATGACGAGTTTGCCATCGTTCTCAGCGATGAAGCTTTCGCTTTTCGAGGAGGAATTGCCGTTGGCTACGGTTTAGATGGAGGCTATTAGACCGGACATTCAATCCCTAGCCTATGGCGACTGTCGTAGATTTAAGAGTAAGATTCGGTGTACTTCTTCTATTCCCTCTTTGTTTTGGTGAGCGCCGTGGTCTGACGGGACGATTCGTTCCGATTGCGCTCCATCCAGATGGGAACTCCAGTAAGGCACGACCCCGTCGCTGCTGTTCGGGGTATCTCCACGTCCACGGTCTCCCATGATGGAATGGTAGGGAATATGATGCGCGATCGGTAAGTTGTTTAAACGGAATAGTTGTATACCTGAACAGCTCGCTCGTTCGCTGGATCGCGGGTGAGATCGGCCCAAGCCTTTGCTGCAATTTCGAGGGTCTGAGAAAGAGCGGTTTCGGGATCCTGTCTTGCCTCTCTCTTGGTTGGAAAGCTATGCGCGGAGACGTTCCCGACGCTGGGTGCCCGTGGTTCAACGTTCCCGATGGTTGCCACCTGGGCGCAGCTTGTGAACAGAACAATTGCGATGGCAACTAAGGCGCCGCCGAGTCTCAGTCCAATTCTCATTCCGGGTTGTGGTTGCTTGTTGGGTTCAGCGCTCTTAAAGGCGCTCAGATTACAGCTTGCAACTCCTTCACTGCAGTGACGAGTTGTTCAAAGCTTTCGGAACCACCACCATTGCTTACCGAATCTCTTTCGTCGAGAAAGTTCCCTAGCGTTAGTTTAGACCTCTGCCGTCATGCCGCGACGAATGCTTTTCAGCTCGCGCTCGCGAAAATTGGCCAGCACATACCATTTTCGTGCATCGAGAAAGTCAAAAACGGTTGTGCCCACGGTCGCGTAGTACCCTTCGGATATGTTAAGTCCCACGACCTCGCCATCAAAAGGAGCAAAAACCTTGGTGTAACCGAAATTAAGATTTGCCTGTTGGAGATTAGCCCGCGCAGCATCCAGCTGAGCCTGGGCCCCGGCGAAGGCGTTTTGCGCGTCCTGAAATTGTTGTTTGGAGTCGACTCTCCTTCGGAACAATTCGGTTTCCCGCTCGAAGTCTTGTCGCTTCTGCAGGAGGTTCGCTTCCAGATTCGAGACCGACGCTCGGGCGGAATCCAACGCGGTTTTAAAATCGGCGGGATCAATCTCGAACAAAGGTTCACCGCTCCTAACAAATTGGTTGTCTTGCACGTAAACTTTCACGATTGGTCCGCAGACGCGGGGTGCGATACCGATCAAATTTGCCCGAGCCACTGCGTCGTCCGTCCTCGGGTGTTGCTCGTTAAAATTCCAGGCCGCCAAACTCAAGATGAACGCCAAAACGGGTGTGGCGACCCCTATCGTCACGCCTAGCACTGGTTTCCGCTTCTTCGCAACGGGCTGCGCTCGAGCCTTTATTTTAAAATCGGGCTCTGGCAATGTTCGACTCGGACTCATGGACTTGATGGCTAAGCAACAAAAAACAAAAACCAGGTGGTAATACTAAAAATCAGAATCAGACTGATCGGCACCAAAGGACCTAGCATCCGAACTAAGCCCAGGTTGAAGATGCCGATCAGGCGAACGCCGATGGTCATTATTACCCCCACCCCCAAACAGATCAGCCAAGCCGGGAAATAGGAACCATAAACATCGAGGCTCGGTGCATAGGAGCTGATCCCACACAACTACCTAGCAGCAGAGGCGCGCAAACCAGCCGTGCCGCCAATTCTGGATTAGACATTAAGGCTCCTCATCGACAACTCCACCTACCTTTCGCTGAGCCGGCTTGCTATTCCCCCTTCGGACCGTTTTGAATTACTCTCCGAAGAGATACGACTGTTAGTTACCTACCCTCCGAGGCTAAGTGGAGCTGATATCAGTAGTTCCTTTTGGCATAGGCCGGTTTCGCCTCCAGTCACGTCCCTGCAATATTCATAGGCGCGAGAGAAATGGAAACGACATACTTCTTGCTCAATTTCGTCTGTGGGCACATACAGGAGCACTGTCCCGACCGGCATTAGACCGTGTGACGCCAGGTAGTGCGGTTCAGCCCATCCGCGGACGATAGCCCAATGGGCGGCTACCAAAGGCAAAGTCAAAACCATCGTCGGTGCCGGCAAATAGACCTGGGCAAACCTCCTCACACAGCTAGTCGTGGATGAAGCGATGGCTTGCTCAACCGGTTTTAAATGGATAGATATTAGGTCGAGCGATCTACTAATTGGTGGAGTGCACTCGACTCGGGGCCAGGCTAGGACTTCGCGAATTAGCTTGCGAAAATATCTATCACCTCCACTACCACCACACTGAATGTGAAGTGGGCTTTTTCGGCCTGGTCCCGTTTCTTACGGGAATACTATCGCAGCCATCTAAGCAAGATTTAAGTGTCTCCATGTCGGTCCTTGTGCGGCGGCGTCTTCGCGACCTTGGTCGGTTATGCAAGCCTTGTCGTTTCGCCGCAACTTCAACGTTCGCCGGAGCCATTGCTATTCGCCAGATGAAGGGACTAGTCAGGAGCTAAACGGAGTTCCCAGAGGTCGCTCGAACGAGCAATATCAACCGATAGTTCTTCCGGACAAATTCCGGTCGCTTAGCATTCTCTGCCGGGAGGATCGCGTTACCAGTTACCGCCGCCCGGTGGTGGCCGTCGAATGAAGGCTATCCCAGTGCACCAAGTCAGTGATTGGGGTAGTGGCGTTGCGATCAAAATGGGCCGCCGGTCCGGCAGCTGCCGGACGCGACGAAGGAGCATATCTGAATCGATACGTGATCCGGCAGCTGCCGGACCGCCGGCCAATTTTCATCGCAATCCTCCGGGCTGCGCGTCTTTTGGCCGGCTGCTTTGTCGCTCATCGGTCAAAGACCACAGCGGGTATTCTCCCTCTTCGCTTCGCGCATCCAGCCAAAATACCCTGCAGCGTCACTACCCCAGTCACTGACTTGGTGCACTAACAGTTGCCAGCAAAAGGCGTCTACGTCTTAATCTTTTCGGATTAATCCGCGCTTTATAGCGATAGCAATCGCCTCGGTCCGCCCCGTTGCGTCAAGCTTCACCAGTAGGGACTTTACGTGGGCCTTCACCGTGTGCTCCGTTATCTGGAGCATTTGTCCGATTTCCTTGTTGCTATCTCCAGCCGCTAACCGCCGCAGCACTTGTAATTCTCGAGGCGAAAGCTCGGGATGCGCCAACGATTCTGTGAATACTGAGGCGATTTTGGATGACACCAGCGCTTCCCCAGCGGCCACTCGACGAACGGTTTCGAGAATTTGTTCGGGGAGCGCTCCTTTCACCAGGTAACTTTTGGCGCCTGCTTGCAAGGCCCGGCGCACGTCGTCTTCGGTCTCATAGGTGGTCATCACGATTATCCGAGGCTTGGGCCGCCGGCTAGAGATGAGCTCGGTAACCACCTGGAGGCCGTCTTTGCGCGGCATCCGCAGATCCAGAATCAACACGTCCGGGAGGTATTGATCGTAGAATGCGCAAGCCTGCGCGCCATCCGCGGCCTCTGCGACAACTTGAATATCTGATTCGGAACGCAGAATAGCGGCCAATCCCTCTCGCACCACCGGATGATCGTCCGCGATCAGAACCCGAATAACATTAGTGCGAGAGGATTTCATGAAACGGTAACTCCGAAGGGGTAGCCATCACTTCAGGTTACGCGTTTGTTACAGTCTGAGAAAGGCTTTCTACCCTGCTCGTTAGAGGGGGCTACAACCCCGCCCAATCGGGCTCGCCTGAAGCTCGTCCGGATAGCCAATAGCCGATAGCCAATAGCCGAAATAAATGGAGTTAGTTGGACAAGCGTCCGGATGCTCGCCGCTTGGCTATTGGCTATCGGCTATTGGCTATTGCGGACGAGCTTCAGGCGAGTCCGCAAGTTGCAGACGCACAATCACGCTGGTGCCGTGCCCCAGCTTACTTTCAACATCTAACGCTGCGCCGAGATTTTTGGCTCGTGCGCTCATATTGGCGAAACCGAAGCCATGGCGTTCGCTCAGCGGCCGAGTCCTGGCTAATCCGGAGCCGTTATCCGTGACCCTAAGTACAAGGTTTGACTTATTTCCGCGCAGACTAACCTTGATCTCACTAGGCTGCGCATGGCGAAGCGCATTACTGATCGCTTCCTGACCAATTCGTAAGAGATCCTGTTGAACCTGGGGCGACAAGGCTTGTTCGTCTACCCGGCTAGCCTGAAATGAACAGCTGATTAGACCTGGAATATTCGAGCGCTCCGTCAACTTGCGTAGCGCTTCAATTAGCCCCAATTCCTCGATAATGTTCGAGCGCAAGCTCAGGACAGACCGGCGCGCTTCCGACAGTCCAAAGCGGGCCAGTTCGTTGGCGCGTTCGACGTGGCCCCATGCATCTTTGCTCTTTCGGGCCATTGCCCGTCCCGCGGCAGAAAGCTGCATAGAGATGCCAGCGAAACTTTGGGCCAAAGAATCATGGATCTCCCCTGCCAACCGGTTTCGCTCCTCGAGCACGGCAGACTCCCTGGCCGTTCTTGCTAGTTGGGTCAACTGAATAGCCAAGCTCGCCTGAGTTCCTAAAGCTCTGGCAATCTCCAGCTCCTCCTCTTGAAACTGACGATCATCTTTAAACCGAAAGCTCAACATACCAGTGACCTGCTCCTTTGAGCTCAACGGTATGAGCAAGAGCGACTTAACGCCTTGCGCGATTAGATAGGCGCGTAGTCCTTCCGGCATCCGCATTGCTATCGAACTATCGAGACGTAATAGAGTGATAGGCTGGTCCAAGCGGGCCGGTGTCCAATCGGTGACTTCATCCAGCTTGAGAACACGCATGTGCTTTGGGTATTCGATTTCATCAAGCGACCTGACCCGTCCGTCTTGATAGATCAGTTCAAGCGCAAATGCTTCGTCGTCGAGGTTGAACATCCACAGATTGGAAGAAACCGCACCCAACTGCCCGGTAATGGCCGCCATGACCTGGCCGATGAACTCATCGAGCTGCGGAACTGAAGCGAGTGCATCGAGCGAACCACGTAAAGCTGCGTTCGTTTTCACCAGCTGAGTTACCCGCTGTTGGGCAAACATCTCCCGCTCGCGTGCCATCGCGGCTTGCAGTTCTTTGCTCGTTTTGTCTCTGCGTACAAGCGAGCATGATCTAATGAAATGGTGGCTTGAGACGTCAACAGCTGCAGCAGCGCAAGCCGTTTCGGTGTGAAAACCCGAGGTGCCAAGTTGTTCTCGAGGTAAAGTGCGCCAATCAAATCAGTCCGCTTTATGAGGGGTAAACAGAGCACTGACCGGGGCCGCTTTTGCAGCACGTAAGGATCTTGAGAAAAAAGAGTTTGTCTGGAGGCGTCGTCGAGAATCAAACTCTCCTGCGACCGGATTACGTAGCGGAGAAGCGATTCGGGCAGCTCACTGGGTGACGTCGGAGCGTGACGTAATTGAACTTCAACTCCGCTCGGTCCGACCTTAGCCTCAGCTTCAATCCGATATTCTTCGCCTTGCTGCAATATCAGCAGACCACGCTGCGCGCCAGTGTGCTCAACCGTAATCCTCATGAGCGTTTGCGTGAGGTTCTCTAACACGATCTCACTGGAAACGGCCTGAGATATCTTCACCACTGTCTGTAGATCCAGTTGATCAACGGGCGGCCCCATCCAGTTAGGAGGACTTTTTAAGGGTAGATCTGCGAGGCCTGATAGTTCCGGCTCCATGTCGGCGTTTTTCTCGAGAAAAGCTAGGCATTCGCCCGGATCAGCCCGCGGTTAAGCGCGATGGCGATGGCTTGAGAACGGCCCTTCGCGTCGAGCTTTTCGAGGATCGATCTCACGTGACCTTTGATGGTCAACTCGCTGACGTACAGGATGGCACCGATCTCCTTGTTGCTTCTACCGTTGGCAAGATATTCTAGAACCTGACGTTCACGCCTAGTGAGTTCCGGGTGCGCCACCGCTTCTACCAGTTTCAACGTGATGGCCGAGGGGAAAAAGCTGCCGCCCGCGGCAACCGCGCGAAGCGTTTCTTCAATCTCATGGGCATCTGCCGCCTTGACCAGATAACCTTTAGCTCCAGCCGTCAGGGCGCGGCGGATATCTTCTTCATCCTCATAAGTTGTTATCACAATGATCTGTGGTTTCGGAGGGCCGCCCGACATCAGTTCTTCGACCACCTGCAGCCCATCTTTTTTTGGCATCCGGAGATCCACAATGAGGACGTCGGGAGAATGTTGGTGATAGAGTTTGCAGGCCTCCTCACCGTCTGCGGCTTCAGCTACGACTTTAACATCATCCAGAGATCCGAGTATTGCCGACAGGCCTTGTCGGGCGACCGGGTGATCGTCGGCGATGACCACCCGGATTTGTTCAAGCGAGGTATTTCGGGGCGAGCTCGCTTCGATATCATCATTGCGGGCTGACTTTGTCATCAAAAAGACTTCCTTGCTGTCGGCGACTTCAGCTGTGGTGCTGAAGCTGATTGCCGTGAGAACGTTATTTGGCTTCGTAAAAGAATTAGCAAGTGGTAGCACCATTCCGCTAAAGCCTTTCTTTTGCTTCTGGGACAGCCTGGCTGCTAACATAACTCTGCCAAAACTCCTGTCTTAAGCGGTGCCATCGGCTTAACCTGCGTGCTATATGGTAGGCTACAGGTGCTGTTTACCAATGTCTTTCATGATCTTGCTGAGGTTTGACAGATTCTTGCGGAAATCCGAAACAGATGAAGGTTTTGGTAAGAGTTGGTTAGAGGCATCTCCCAAAGTTGGGAGGAGCGTACTAAGATGGCTAACTTGGGAAAGTGAAACCTATTTAAATGGCGATTGACAACGATTCATTCTGCTTTCAGACAGAGGCTACCGGCGATGAAAACCAAGTCTAGGAAGACCAAAAAACGCGGATCTTTGAGCGAAAATGTCCAGATTCGGAAAATCGATCTGAATCTGTTTCGGGTTTTCGATGCAGTCATGCAGCAACGAAGCGTCAGCAGAGCAGCAAAGGCGCTGTCGGTTACACCATCCGCGATTAGTCATTCGCTGAGCCGATTGCGGGAAGCAATCGCTGACGAACTTTTTGTTCCGGGAGTTTCTGGCATGCAGCCAACACCACGCGCGATCGAGTTAGCTTCGGATATCCGGAGCGGGTTGCAGAATTTTCATTCTGCACTCCTGACGAAACCTTTTGTGCCTGAACGCGCCGTCCGGACGTTTCGAATCGCTGCCAGTGACCATGTTGCCATGCTTGTCTTGCCACGATTGATCCAACGATTGTCAGAGACTGCCCCGAATATCGATCTTCGTATTTTCCCCCTAAGCCGCCTGGACGCAGTCCGTCAGCTTGAAGGCGATCGATTGGATCTGCTGATCGGTTGGTTGGGCGGGTTACCCGATACGGTACACCGATCGTCATTATATCGAGAGCAAGAAGCCATGGTGGTGCGAGTAGGGCATCCCCTAACCAAAGGCAAAATCAGCAAGCGGAAGATCTTCCAGTTCCCTCATGTGGTCGTCGAAATGACCGGCACGGAGGAGCACGAGAAGGATGGCTTTCTCGATGACGAGGGAGTTTTCCGTCGGGTGTGGTGCGAGCGGGCTCTGCTGGAATTTGAAGACAAGAATGTCAGCCTCCTAGTGGGTCGGGCCGCCGTTTGCGTGCCGTATTTTGGTGCCGTCGCTCCCATATTGGAGATGACTGACCTCGTCGCCACGTTGCCACGTAGACTTGCTGTTTGGCTAGCTAATCGTAATTCGATAGTCCTACTAAAATTGCCTTACCGACCAATCAGGTTCGAAATCGAAATGGTCTGGCACGATCGACTCGAGTGCGACCCAGGCTTCCGCTGGATCCGCGAGGCACTAGCCTCTTCGGCAGCAGCGTTGGCTCCTAGCGTCGAAGAGGACACTCAATCACTCGCAGGAAATTAACCAAGTGAGGGTTTTCTGGCGGGACCCATAAACTGTCGGGGCGTGACACCGACGATCCGCTTAAAATGAAGGCAGAAATGGCTTTGGTTCGCGAAGCCGGAGCGGAACGCGACCTCGGCCATGCCAACCTCGCGGTCTGTCCGCAGGAGTTCCTGCGCCCGTTCAACGCGGCGCGCGATCACATATTGGTGCGGCGCCAACCCGGTGGCCGCCTTGAATTGACGCGCAAAATGATAGGGGCTGAGATGGACGACGGCCGCCATTTGCTCCAGCGTCGGAGTGCCTTCGAGATTTTCCATGATGTACTCGACGACCAGGCGGAGCTTGGGGCGTGGAAGTACGCCGTCCGCTGACGCCTTCAGCTTGCGGCGACCCGTAATATGACGGATCAGATGAATGGCCAAAACATTGGCGAATGACTCGGCCAACAGCGAGTCACCGACAGCGCCGGCCCTTAATTCAGCATTCATAGCCAACATCGCGGAGCGGAGTTCAGGCACGTTCAAGCCGCTGAGCGGTGGCAGCGCGGTGCGATTTGAATCGAGTTCGAACGACTCCGCCGCGACCCGCGCGACCAGGCTTGGCTCCAGATAAATGAAAAGCAGGTCCATACTCCCCTCGCGCTCCCATTGCACAGAACTCCCTGCTGGTACCACATTGATCGAACCCGCAACCGGCGGCTTCTTCACCTTCATCCCAGCATACCGTACGTCCAACTTTTCCGCCGGCCGGATCGTCAGGACCAGACCATGCCGGGACACCTGGGAGGCACTAAATTCACCGCTGGCAGTACCTTTTGCCTCACGGTAACGGGTCGCCTGCATTGCGTTCCATGCGAACCCGTAGCTGGTTGCAGACGGCGTGAATGGGACGAACCTTGGCGTTGTCTCAAGTCGTTTGAGAATGATTTCGGTTGGTCGAATCATCGTTATAAGTCTGGCCGAGCAAAGCCCGTACCATCCGCATCATCTAGCGATCTGCATTTTACTTGCCTTCCATAAACATATATATCGGCACAGAATATATTTATTTCAATATCATCTATGTCGATTAAATTCAGGGGTTTCTGGCAGAACCCACAAACTGTCTCGGTGTAACGCCGACAATCCGTCTAAAATGAAAGCAAAAATGGCTTTGGTTCGCGAAGCCGGAGCGGAAGGCGACCTCGGCCAAGCCGACCTCGCGGTCTGTCCGCAGGAGTTCCTGCGCTCGTTGAACCCGGCGCGCGATCACATACTGGTGTGGCGCCAACCCGGTGGCCGCCTTGAATTGCCGCGCGAAGTGAAAGGGGCTGAGATCGGCGATGGCCGCCATTTGCTCCAGCGTTGGATGGCCGGCAAGATTTTCCATAATGTACTCAATAACCGTGTGAAGCTTGTGCCGTGGAAGTACACTATCCGCTCGCGCCTTGTGCCTGCGGTGACCCGTGATATGACGGATCAGGTAAACGGTCAAAATAATGGCGAATGACTCAGCCAAGAGGGAGCCGCCGACACCGCCGGCCCTCAATTCCGCATCCACAGCCAACATCGCGGAGCGGAGTTCAGGCAAGTTCAAACCATAGAGCGGTGGCAGCACTGTGCGACTCGAATCGAAGTCGAACGACTCGGCCGCGACCCTCGCGACCAGGCTCGGCTCTAGATGAATGAAAAGCGCGTCCATGCTTCCTTTGCGCGACCACTGCACAGAACTCCCTGCTGGTATGACATTGATCGGGCCCGCAACCGGAGGTCTCTTCACCGTCAGCCCAGCATACTCTACGTCCAACCTTTCGGCCGGCTGGATCGTCAGGACCAGACCATGCCGGGACGCGGGAGGCAGACTGAATTCGCCGCTGGTCGAACTCTTAAGGTAACGAACCGCCCGCAGCGCGTTCCATTCCAACCCGTAGCTCGTTGCAGACGGGGTGAACGGGACAAACCTTTGCGTGCCCTCAATCCGTTTAACAATATTTTCTTCTTGTCGAACAACCATTTGCAAGCCTTGCCGAGACCAAAACCGTTAGTAGGCGCATCATCTGTGCCAATCTTTAAGTTCTCCGATAACTTCGCTGGATATGACCAGCTTTATTCGGAAAATGCGGCGGGCGAGCATCCGGCACGAGATTTCGGACTTACGGGAATTCAGTCTAGGCTGGAGCGAAAGGAGTCAGCAAAGGTCGGATCGCTAATCCATGCTCGCAAGTCGAACGTGTGAATGCCGCTGAGATATGCACCGTGTTGGAATCGAACCAACAACCCAGTGATCAAGAGTCACTATTATATCAAAAACGACACTTAACACAGCTTGAAGTAGACAACGCTTTCCTCGAGAAACCAGCCTATGGGATGTCATTGATTTTGTACTTTGACATCGACACAGCTTTAAAAGCGTATCACTCGGGCGTATTCCCGGAACTATGGCGAACCGGACAGCGCGACAAGTTTGTGAGCGTGCCGTGCGAGCCTATTTGGGACAACAGCCCATTTTACGACGCGACCTTATCGATTATCCCAACATCAAGGAGAATGGCCGCTGCTTCCTCTTTCGGGTAATCTAGAATCGCTCGTTCAGCCAATAGCGACACGGGCGTAGGTAATATTAGCTTGCCGGGCTGAGATAGACCATGAACATCCCATTCAATCAGTACAACGAAGTTTCGGATTACTTCGTAATAGAGGGTTATCAAGAAGGCTGTATTACTATCACGAACGATAAGCCAACGGACGCAGATTTAAACTGGCTCGCCTATAATGGCGAACGTTACGGGTTCAATGAGCGCAACCCGAATTTCTCGCTATACCCCTGGTAGCAGAAAGGAGTAGTCGCCATCACATCAAAGTTGCAATCGCACTTGCGCGCCTTCTACGCATCTCTTATCGCCATCGCCACGCTTTCAGGCATGGCAAGAACTGCTCACGCACAGCTCTATGTCAGCCAGTTGGGTATTTTAACCGTGAGTGAGTACAATGCCACCACAGGGGCAGCGATTAACGCCAACTTGATCACCCGATTGAGCACGCCCAACCGCCTCGCCGTCCACGGCAACACCCTCTTTGTGGCGAACGAAAGCGGTTCGGTCGGAAAATACGATGCCGCCACGGGCGCCGCGATTAACGCCAGCTTCATCACGGGGATGAAATTCTTTCCCCAAGGACTCGCCGTGCAGGGCAACATCCTCTTTGTAGCGAACTTCGGCTACGGCACGGTTGGCAAGTACGACGCCTCTACGGGAGAGGTGATCGATAGATACTTTATCACGGCCGGCTTCCCCACCGCGCTGGCGTTGTTGGGCAACAGACTTTTCGTGTTAGACGCCTCCGCCTCTGTTCGTGAATACAATGCCACTACCGGAGCGGCGATAAACGCCAACTTGATCACGCAATTGAGCGCGCCAACCGGACTCGCCGCCCAGAGCAACACCCTTTTTGTGGCGAACTCCGGCTCCAACACGGTTGGCAAGTACGACGCCACCACGGGAGAAGCGATCAATGCTAACTTCATCACAGGGGCCGGCGTCCCCACCGCACTCGCGGTGTTGGGCGACACGCTCTTTGTGGCGAACCAAAGCGGCACGGTTGGCAAGTACGACGCCTCTACGGGAGAGGCGATCAATGCTAACTTTCTCACGGACCTGAAATTTCCCACCGGACTTGCCGTCAAGAGCGCAAAATAGCGCATCAGAAACCAAAGAGCCGAAAGGGTACTGGAACACGTGGAGCTCAACAAGCGTCTTCGGGTAAGCGAACAAAGCCGTCGTCTAGCCTGGCGTTGTTCTGCAAGAAATTCGGCTCATGCTGGAAATCCTTGACGATCAGCGAATACCTTACGAGGGCGAGATGAAACGGTTCAGGGCTGATGCGGATTTTCTGATTCGCACTCCCCACTGACTTTGCCTTCTCCCTCGGCCTTTGGCAGCGTCCAGCCCACCCTGTCTTCGGGCTTTGGGGACAACTTCTCATCCAATTTGTTTTGCTTCTGCCAAGCGCTTTAGTGTAAGAACATCGTTCGTTGCCCGCACCGTGTTGCCCAGCGCCCATCAATCGAACCTAGGGGATGACTCAGGGAAGGGCAGAGCAAATATAACCCACACTGCGTGACCTACTCATCCTTTTTGCATGGCGGTTCCCGCCCCGTTTTTGGCGCCTGGCTTTGGCTGCTCACGATTGTGACCGCAGTATCGCTGTGTGGCTGCCGGCAAGAGACCCAGGGAACTCCCAAGTTGCCGCCCACCAATGTCACGGTTGCAAAACCCGTAGAAAAAGAGGTCGAGAATTACCAGGAGTACACGGGAAACACGGCGGCCGTTAGCAGCGTCGACATCCGGGCCCGGGTCAGTGGCTATTTGACCGAAGTATCATTTGCGGAGGGAGCGATCGTTAAGGCAGGCGATCTTCTTTATGTAATCGATCCACGTCCTTATCAGGCAGCCGTCGACCAGGCCCAAGCTAACGTTGAGCAAGCCAAATCTCAGTTAGCGCTCGCCACCGGTAATTATCAGCGATCGGAGAAGCTCTTCCAAACCCACGTCATAGACGCTCAGAGCTACCAAACTCAACTCGAGAATCGAAACCAAGCCAATGCCACTCTGCTCGGGAATCAGGCAGCTTTGGAAACGGCCAAACTTAACCTCGACTTCACCCAAATCCATTCGCCGATCGATGGCCAGACCAGCACCTACAATTACACGATTGGCAATCTGATCACTGGCGGAGACACGAGTAGCAGCGGCGTTCTTACCACCATCGTCTCGATCGATCCCATTTACGTTTACGTGAACGTCGACGAACGCGGATTGCTGGCCTATCAGGAAATGGTTCGCACGGGTAAGATCACCCTTCCAGAAGGAGGCCAAACGCCGATCGAAATGCAGTTATCGAATGAAGATGATTTCCCGCACAAAGGCGTCATCGATTTCGTAGACAATCAAGTCGATCCGAACACTGGCACCATCCGAGTACGCGGGGTTTTTGCCAACAAAGACCGCGTCTTACGCCCCGGGCTATTTGCTCGGGTTCGGATTGCAGCTAGTCCAAAATACAAGAGCCTGCTGATTTCGGATCTCTGCGTGGCCTATGATCAGGGGCAGCCAATCGTTTACGTCGTCGGAAGTGACAATATCGCAAACGCAAAGCCCGTGAAATTGGGTGCAATTTTCGACGGTCTGAGGGAGGTCAAAGAAGGAATCACCGCAGAGGAACAAATCGTCGCTAACGGCGTGGTTCGGCTGCGTCCGGGAGTTCCGGTGATTCCGAAGCAAGGAAACATGGCCGATTTCGCGGGCACGATTCGACGGCAGATATCGATGCCTGTACCCGGCTCAAGTCCAGAAGATCAGGCTAACCCGTCGCCAGCGGGTCGAGCCTCCAGTTCTCCAAGTGCTGAGGCGCAGCATTAGACGGGCAAAGCGCTACATGAAATTCTCGTACTTCTTCATTGAGCGGCCGATCTTTGCCTCGGTTCTCTCAATGTTAATCGTGCTTGCGGGAGGGATCACCGCGTTCCTTCTGCCAATCGCACAGTACCCGGATGTAGTCCCTCCTACCGTCGCGGTCTCGGCGTTCTATCCCGGAGCAAACGCACAGACCATCGCGGACACGGTAGCAACTCCAATCGAGGAACAAATCAATGGCGTCAGCGGCATGTTGTACATGTCTTCCCAGTCAACCAACAGCGGATCGATGTCGCTCACGGTTACGTTTGCGCAAGGGACAAACCCGGATATCGCGCAGGTCCTGGTTCAGAACCAAATCGCCATTGCCCTACCGCTGTTGCCGCAAATGGTCCGGCAGATCGGCGTGGTTGCGCAGAAGAGTTCGCCCAATTTCATGCTGCTCATCAATCTGGTCTCTCCTGACGGAAAGTACGACGCGCAGTATCTCAGCAACTACGCCGAGATTCAGATAGTGGACCCGCTCAAGCGGGTCCAGGGAGTTGGCAGTGTTCAGCCGTTCGGGCTTCGGGAATACAGCATGCGGGTCTGGTTGAATCCAGATCGCATGGCCGGTGTCGGACTGACCGTCGACGATGTCATTCAAGCGATCCAGAGCCAAAACATTCAAGTTGCAGCCGGGACGATCGGCGCTCCACCCGCTCCCAAAGGGACAATGCTGCAGCTGTCAGTCAGTGCTCTAGGGCGCCTCACTCGTCCCGAACAGTTTGCCGATATTATCATTAAAACCGGAAAAAACGGGCAGCTTGTCCGAATTCGCGATGTCGGAACCGTCCTGCTCGGCGCTCAGGACTATACTGTAAGCTCTTACATCGATGGCAAGCCTACGGTCTCTCTAGGAGTGTCGCTGGAAGCCGGAGCTAACGCGGTTTCGACTGCGACCCGCGTCCGGCAAAAGATTGAGGAATTAGCTCACCATTTTAACCCGGGGCTGGCCTATACCATCGATTATGATACTACGGGTTTCGTGATCTCCTCGCTAAACGAGGTGGTTCACACGCTGCTTATCGCCATTGGTTTGGTGGTAGTGGTCGTCTTGATCTTTCTACAAACCTGGCGCGCGGCTATCATTCCTCTGATCACCGTTCCCGTGTCCTTGGTCGGCACCTTCGCTGCCCTTTACTGTCTTGGTTATTCGCTCAATACCTTGTCTCTCTTCGGGTTAGTGCTCGCAATCGGCATTGTGGTCGACGACGCCATTGTCATCGTGGAGAATTGTGAGCGACATATTGCGGAAGGTTTGCTCCCCCGAGATGCCGCTCGGAAAGCATTGGATGAGGTCGGTGCTCCAGTAATCACTGTGGCGGTCGTTCTGACCGCTGTCTTTCTACCCTCGGCGTTGCTCCCGGGTATCTCCGGTCAGTTTTATCGGCAATTTGCGGTGACGATCGCCACCTCCACGATCATCTCGGCGTTCAATTCCCTGACCCTCAGCCCCGCGCTGTGTGGTTTATTGCTCCAAAAATCGGATGCCAAAAAGGACCTACTGACCAGGATAGTTGACCGCACCGCAGGATGGTTTTTCAACGGGTTTAACCGAGCTTTTACTCGAGGCGCCGATAGCTATGCTAACCTTATCCGGCGAATTCTGCGGTTCGCAGTGATCGCGCTGATAATTTACGCCGGCTTACTAGTACTGACTTACTTCGGTTTCAAAGCCACCCCCGCCGGCTTTATCCCTACTCAGGATCAGGGATTTCTTCTGATGGGAGCTCAGTTGCCGGACGCCGCATCATTAGATCGGACGGAGGCTGTCCGGGTGAAGATTGACGATATCCTCCGCACTGTGCCCGGGATAGCGCACACGGTCGACATCAGCGGCTTCTCCATCCTGAGTGGGTCCACCCAATCGAACGCCTGCACCACCTTTGTCATTCTGAAACCGTTCGAGGAGCGAAACACTCCAAACCAAAGCATGAACGCCGTTCTTGCCGAGATCGGACGGAAGACGGCGGATATTCAAGAAGCGACTGTCGCGACATTTCCGCCTCCTCCCATACAGGGCATCGGCGCTACCGGTGGGTTCCAGTTGGAGGTCGAGGATCGCGGCAACCTAGGACTAGGAGAATTGCAGGCGGTCTCGAATCAATTGATGGGCGCCGCTTATTTTGAGCCGGGCCTGACCCAAGTGTATACGCCTCTCCGGACAGAGGTTCCTCAGCTTTTTGTCAACATCGATCGAGCGAAAGTCCAGCGGCTCGGGGTGCCGATCTTGAGCGTTTTCGATACCCTGCAGACCTACCTTGGCGCTACGTATGTCAATGACTTCAATTTTCTGGGCCGTACCTATCAAGTAAACGTTCAAGCCAACAGCGATTTCAGAGCCCAGGCAGATCAGATTGGCCGGCTTTATACTCGGAATTCGCAGAACAAAATGGTGCCATTGAGCACAATCGCCGACGTTCAGGCGATTACCGGCCCTGACCGCATATCCCATTACAATCTGTTCACGGTTGCTGATTTTTTTGGTAACACCCAGCCCGGGTTTAGCTCTGGCCAAGCCATTGCCACAATGGAGAAACTCTGCCGCCAGATTCTACCGGCCCAAATGGGATTCGAATGGACGGGCCTTAGCTATCAAGAAATCGAGAGCGGTAACACGGCGATCTATATATTTCCTTTGAGTGTCTTGGTAGTCTTTCTGGCTTTGGCTGCTCAATACGAAAGCTGGTCTTTACCACTTTCCGTCATTTTGATTGTCCCGACCTGCCTTCTGTCCGCGATCGGTGGGGTCTATTTCCGCGGTTCTGATAATAACATTTTCACCCAGATCGGGTTCATCGTTCTAGTCGGACTCGCCTGTAAGAACGCCATCCTGATTGTGGAGTTCGCTCGTACCCAACGGGAATCGGGCAAGAACCGCACCGAGGCGGCCGTGGAAGCATGCCGGATCCGGCTGCGGCCGATTCTCATGACCTCAGTTGCCTTTATTTTCGGTGTGTTGCCATTACTGATTGCCACCGGTCCTGGCGCAGAGATGCGACAAGCCCTAGGTACTGCAGTCTTCAGCGGTATGATCGGTGTGACCCTATTTGGCTTGATCTTGACCCCTGTCTTTTTCTTTGTGCTAAGCGGGTCGCGGCCGGGCAAGAACCAAGCGACAACAAAAGGAGGCGACCAGGCGACTCATTAGGTTGCACTGCCGGCCGACAGGCGCATATTTAGAGGCCCTATTTTTGTCTGGCTTTTCTCAATTTTATCACCCTATAAGATACAAAGACCAAACCTTATGGTAACCAGAGCAACCACTGTCCCGACCCAAGGCGCAATTGAAGCCCCAAAGAGCGACGTTTCTAAAGAGCAAACGGCCGAAGAGATCATTAAACATAACGTCCTATGGAGTGTCGGCGCCGGGGTCATCCCGCTGCCCCTTCTTGACGCAGCGGCCACGGCGGCTGTGCAGATTCGGATGTTGAAACAATTAGCTGAAGTTTATGAGGTACCGTTTCGCGAAGATCGGATCAAGAACATCTGCTCTAGCTTGGTCGCAGGTTTAGGTGCACCGGTGCTTGGCTCCGCGGTTGGCATCAGTGCGTTGAAATTCGTTCCGGTCCTGGGCCCAATAGTAGCCCTCCTGGCGATGCCGGCTAGCTCCGCCGCCATCACCTACGCTGTCGGCAAGGTATTCGTTCAGCATTTCGCGTCCGGTGGAACCTTTCTCGATTTCGATCCGAACACGGTTCGGGAATACTTCACCAAACAGTTCGAGGAGGGGAAACTGGTCGTATCGAAAGGGAAAACTGAGTCAGGCCCGACGAAAACTGATTAGTTAAATCGGCTGTTTGCTTCGGATAACCGGCTCTTGCAAACCAGAGGCCCTAGCTGCGGGTTTGGGCGTTGAATTATGATCTTTGGGCTCTTGTATTTGGTGCTTTGCTTTTTTATTGCATATCTTGGTAATGCGCGGCCACTTCGGTTCTGGGGGTATTTCCTTTGCTCTTTGCTCTTTACTCCGTTTATCGGCCTTCTCCTCCTGTTAGCCGCTGGAGATAATCGGGCAACTCCTCCGCACCACTCTCGAGATGACGGGTAGAATGCGGCTTCCTGCTGGCTTCCGACCTAAGGTATTGCCCATATGGCCGTAACTGCCCCGCCCGCTCGTGTTCCTCGATCACAGCGGTGGCATGAACGGCATACGTTAAAGATCATCGTTGGGACCTTCCTCCTGCTCTTTGGCGTGACGCTGCTCTGGCCTTACGCCGTCGTTTACATCGAGTCCGGCCACGCAGGAGTCTACTACAGCCTACTTTTCGGAGGTACTGACATCCGGCACATCCGTAAAGAAGGCATCCAGTTCAAGTTGCCTTGGGACACCATCTTTGATTATGACGTCCGCATCCAACAATTGACCTATAAATATTCGGTCATCAGTTCGGACGGCCTGACTCTGCAGTTCAACACGTCCGTCCGATGGCGGCCTCGTATCGAAAGTTTAGGACTGTTACAGAAGAACATCGGGCCAGACTATGCCCGAAAGGTCGTGATTCCGCAGACTCAGACGGCGTTACGCGAGGTCGTCGGCAGTACACCAATCGACCAGATTTACTCCACCAATGTAGTAATCCTTCAGAGAGCGGTCGTCCGATCTGTGGAGCAAATTAGCGGAAAGTATATTGTCATCGACGACATCCTAATCACAGATATCGATATCCCCGAGGCTCTGAGAAAGGCCATTGAAGCGAAGGTCACCCAGTTCCAAAACTCGCTCCAATATGATTACGTCTTGTCAGTGGCGAAAAAAGAGGCGGAGCGAAAGAGGATCGAAGCTGAGGGCATCCGAGATTTTCAAAACATTGTCACCCCGGGTATATCGGAGAACTTCCTTCGTTGGAAAGGAATTGAAGCAACCCTGGATTTGGCCAGATCCGATAATTCCAAAGTGGTGGTGATCGGGTCACAGAACGGACTGCCATTGATCCTCGACACCGGCTCGACCTTGCCATTACCGTCCCCATCGCCGGCTGCCAAACCGAGCCCCTCACCTTATCAAGAGCCCGAGGTTCCCAAAGTGCCGACAGCGAGCGAGCTCACCCCAGGAAACCTGGTTCCAGTTCCCCTGTCAACGCCGCAGACAAACCCATCTCCTGCGCCCACACCAACAACGGTTCCGTCCGTCACCCCCGCCGGTGTCCGTCAATAGGGCTTATGGGTGATCTCTCCCTTGATCGTCCCGACGATCTCTAGCGGCTTTCTCATGGCATTGTCTTCCAGGGACAACTTAAAAAAGCATGCTTTCCCTGGTTTCTCTGCGCAGTAAACAGGAGCGAGATCTGATTCGATTGAACTATCGCTGCTCTTGCCGGACTGAGTCTCGAAAGACACGTATCGCTTATCCAGCGTATTGTTTTGGGCATCGAGCAAAATTGCAAAGCCAACCAGGTTGAGTCGATGCCGTGTGTCGTTTTTCGCTGAAAAGACATATTCGAATCGAGTACAATCGGGTCGGATCGCCTTCGAGTAGATTTGCCGCAAAGTAATTTGCTGGGCAAAGCCGACCGCAGACAAGGCTAAGTAAAGGAGGGAAAAGAACAGATACCTTTTCATTAAAATTGCCATGGTAACCGGTCGGTTAGAAAATTACGACCGTTCAAAATTGCCGAATTGCATTTTTAGGACCCGGTCGGCGACTTCGTAATGATCGTCGTCATGGCTGGCCGCTACGACCGTTTTGCCTTGCCGTTTAAGTTCAGGAAGAATCTCTCGATAAAATTTGCGCCGGAACGGCGGGTCTTGTTCAGCGGCCCATTCATCCAAGAGAAAGATTGGGTGGTCTTCAAGCAGCGCCAGCACCAAAGCAAGCCGTTTTCGTTGGCCGCTCGACAGATCAATATTGGTGATTCGGTGATCCTCAACCGTGGTCTTGCGGGATAGCTCAGTCATTTGGAGTAGCTGATCTAGCCGCCCTCGATCCAAATCTTTGATCCCGTAGACACGGTCGAATAGATGAAAGTCAGAGAAAATCGGGGAGAACAGGTCTCGATAGGTTTGGCGATTCTGGGCCCGGACAGCCACTCCATTGATAAAAATTTCTCCGCTGGCTGGCGCGTACAGGCCGGCCAGCACCTTGAGAAACGTCGACTTACCACTCCCGTTCCCGCCGGTGATAAAGATCAACTCTCCTGGTGACATCCTGAAATCGAAAGGCTCCAACGAGAAAGCGGTCTGCCCATGCTCGTCTCGGTAGGAAAAGGCAATCCGTCGACAATCAATTTCGGTAAACCTGAGGCCCGCGTCGCCCTCTATAGTCGATTCGACCACCCCGGGTTGATCTGTCGCATCGAGCCGTTGCTCGATACGCTCGATTTCTTTTATTGATTCCAGTGCCTGATTCAGCGTCGGGTAGGCAAACACGATTTCCCCGAGCGGACCGTTGATAAAAATGATCAGCGTCACGACCGCCAGGACCTTGCCGGATTGGTCCGGGGCGACGGTTGGAACCAGGAAAACGACCGCTGCCAACAAAACGAAGAGCGACACGGTTGCCAGCAGAACGCTGCGATTGACATTGAAACCGGTGTGTATCCGCGCCTCCTCGGCCGTCAAGGTCAGCGGTTTCAGATGTTCCTCGATAAAATCCCGGTTCTTGACTGAATTCATTTTCAATTCCTTGAACCCATCCAATAGCTCCCCGAACCCATCGACGAAACGATTATCAGTAACGGTCACTTCCGCCATCGCAGCAGCTACCCTTTTCTGGCTGAACCAGAAAGTGCCAAAGATGAAGGCGAGGGTCGCGGCGGTGATGAGAAATGCCGCACCGGAAAGCCACAGAATGATCAAGAATGCGCAACTCACCAGTACGAGCGACGTTGCGCCGCTAATAATTACGGTGCTGGCCCGCGAAATCGTGTTCGCGTGAGTCGAGACCAGGTTAAACAGCGAAGCACGGCCGATCGATTCGATGGCCAGCAAATCCGATCGGCGAACTTTATCGATCAATCGAAGGCGGACCGTCCGAACTACTCCCTCAACGATCAGCGTGATCCGGTGCAACAGGAAACCTTTGCTGGCCCAGAAACCCCAAAGACAGACTGCGACTTTGGCCAGATCCCAAAGGTCCGCGGAACCATGAGTTGTCTTCCCGGCAGCCACGGTCAGCAAAAAAATTAGCGCGGTGTTTAGGACGCCGGCGAATATTCCGACGATAATCAATCGTCGATCGAGTTCGCTCGATTCTCGCTGCAAGAACTTAAAAAACTCCATATCGGGGTTGATCAGTCGTTCCGGTTATTTTTTGATCAGCACTGCATTTCTGAGTGAGCGCTCGCAGGTTCTCAATTTCGTGACCAAACGGCGAGGACAGAATCACAAATTCAGAACCGGAATTCTTAGAGAGTATGTACTTCGTCGCGGTTGCCATGCTGCCTGACGGGCCAAGGTCAACATAGAGATATTGGCCGGTCGACTCCAGCCAGCGAATGGTCTCCATCAAATCAAGCCGATTGCGGGTAGCCGCCTGAAGAGTTTGCCAGGACACCTCTTTTAAAAACCCTCGCTGGGCCGTCGAAATGATAGGAATGCTAGGAGGGCGAAAATTGAGCTGATTCAGGACCAGGCGACAAGGGTCCAGCAGACAATTCATATCCGGCGAGTGGAATGAATAGTCGACCGGCAATTCCGCAGTATTAACACCGACCGATTTGAGAAAGCCCTGCAAACGGGCCAATGCCGATCGACTCCCAGATACCACAAAGCCCCGCTCAAAATTACGAGCGGCAACCACGCAGTCGCAAAATTCCTCACCATGCCGATCGACGATCGCCATCGAATCCAGAATCGCCAGCATGCCACCGGGCGGCGCACAATATTCTGTCAATTCCGCTTCTTTGATAACCGCGGTTAGGACGTCTCCAAACGGTGCTGCCCCAGAGACAACCAGACAGGTGTATTCTCCAAGACTATATCCCAGCAGGTAATCCGGTCGAAGGCCGCGTTGTTTCAACATTTCGGCCAGGGCGCATTCGAAAAGCAGGAGGGCGGGATGGGAATAGAGCAGCCGGTGAAATGGGTCAAATCGGTTGGGCCGTTCCTGATAAATAACCTCTATCAGCGATTGATTGATCAATGGCTTCGCCAGTTCGTCTCCTTTTTCAACAAACTCGCGAAAGACGGGTTCCTCCTTAAACAATTCGCGGCCCATCTGATAGTACTGGGCGCCTTGTCCTGGGAACATCCAGACACTTTTTCTCATGGTTCTCGGTTCAAAGCCGCTTCGGAGACAGGAAGCTCCATTCTTATCCGTCGAAGTAGTCCCGTAAGAACATTCCCGGGCCCGATTTCAACAAAATGCGGGTCCGGACTCTGTAACAGCCATTCAATACTTTCCGTCCAGCGGACCGGATGAGTGATTTGCGACGCGAGGTTGGAGCCTATATCGGAGCTAACCTGGGGTCGAGCGGTAACATTGCTCAGAACCGGAATCTTCGGCTCGGCAAAAGTGACCGACTGCAAAAATCTCCTGAACTCCTGTTCCGCCCGCATCATGTACCTCGAATGAAATGCGGCGCTAACTGAGAGCCGCCGATAAAGCTGGGCTCCGGCCTTTTCCAACCAGCTCTGCGCCGCGATGATCTCGTTTTCCGGACCCGAGATGACCGTCTGTCCCGGTGAATTCAGATTCGCTATATCGATCCCCAAGAAACTAGCGTCTGTCAAAACCTGTCGAATTTGGTTGGCAGTCAAACCAATGACAGCGGCCATAGCGCCTCCCGATTCCCGTCCCATCACTCTTGCTCGTTCTCGGACCAAACTAACGCCGGTTCGAAAATCAAAAACCCCGGCTGCAAAAAGGGCATTGTACTCGCCCAGACTGTGCCCGGCCACAATATGGGGAAGCTCGCCCGTCTGGACCAGCCGATCTAGAAAAGAGAGCGCATTAACAATAAAGAGAGCGGGCTGCGTAAACGTCGTGAGATCAAGCTGCTTTGAAGGATCACGAAGACACAACTCGACTACCGAATAGCCGAGGACGGCTTCAGCCTCTGCCACCTGAGCAGGGAACCTTGAGAATAGCCCATCCCCCATCCCCACTTTCTGCGAACCTTGTCCTGGAAAGAGGTAGATGCGAGTCACGGCTTGTGGATAAGCAGAAGAATTGCTCGTGAGTTCATAGAATCGTTACCTTGGATACGCCAGCCGAACTTTGATGCTTGAGCCTTCGCTAACGATCACACCAGTCCCAGCATAGTTTGTCGGCGTGTATTCTCGAACGAATTTGCCGGACCCAAAATCGATCGGAGGAAGAGCGAACCGTGCCACGTTGGTAACAATCAATCCGCTCCTCGGATCAACTAGTCCCATCCGATCCACCGCAGCGAGACCATGCTTCACCCGCAATTGCTCGATCTTGGCGGAGTGTCGGACGAAGGTAAGAGCATCGCACCGGCGGATTGAGTCCGAGATACGAATTGCCAGCCGGGCGATTGGAGAGTTTATCACTTCTTCGTTCGGCAGCCGCAAAATGGCTGGGGCGGAGGCGTTGCCGAAAAATGCCGGAGACAATTGCGGTATCATTCGTCGAAAATCGATCGGGCATGCGAGGGTTAGTTCTCCGGTCGCTCCTATCGCCCGAGCGTAGGTCTGCCAAACCAGAGCAGTGATGACGCTGTTTTCAGTAAGCCAACTCCGTGCACCGACTTCCACGCTATTTCGGGCTTCGGCGAGAAGTCCCTCCGGGTAAATTCGTATCGTTTCGGTGCGCTCCGTCGTCGGATCTATTGGGCCAGGACTCAGCTCAATTTCATTTTCAGATAGATTGTTAGTTCCTGCTTTTAGAAAGGCCTTTGCCATATCCCGGATCAATACCCGAGAATGCACAGGCTCCTGAAAGTTCTCTCCGCGACAAGCGGCTGCCCAAGCTGAAAGAAAGTAGTAGTAGCTGTAGCCATCCGCTATCGCATGGGAAACATTTACACTCAGCAAGCTTCCCGATTTTAGCTGTACTAGCCTGAATTTCGCCAGTTTCTCGCCGGTCAGCAAAGGGTTGAAGGAAGCGCAAAATGGCTGCAAGCTCGCTGGCTTATCTTGTTCTGGAAGTTCGACCTCTTCTGTGAAGTCGATCTCAGCAAAATCCGGCGGATCGACCGACTCTCGTATGATGTAAGCACGGTCCCCGGCCTGAACCAACCCGGAATTGATTGGATAAAAAGATTTGGCTGCCCGCTCCAACCCCGCTCTCAACCGTTCAAAATCCAATCGATTCTCAAAATAGTAGAGGACCTGAATCGCCAATCGCCCCGGACCTACGAACGGATAATCGGTCGGCGCCAGTTCTAAAGAACGAGCAGAACGATTGATAGGGGCCGCCGCGCCGGCCGCTACTGCTCGAGCCTCGGTCGAGCCATCAAATGATGCAGAATCTGACCGCTCGTCCGGGTCGCTCGTCAAATGGCTGTTGGGCGAGCGCTCGAGCAGATAATTGGCCAATAGTTCAATCGTCGGATATTCAAAGAGTAACGTCTTTGAGAGCTCTCCGAAGTTCTTCTCCAGCAACTGGCTAAATTCAACCGCGACGATGGAATCGAAACCATAGCTCTCCAACGATTCTGATGGCTTGATCTGACTTTCATCGAGTTTTAGCAGACCAGCTAACTGGCTGATCAGATGGTTTACCAGTTCTGAGTGCTGGTTGGCTGGCCGCCGTACCGCTTCCCCTGCTCGGGACCGACGGTAAGGTTTCGGCCCGAATCGTAAGCTCTGGATTTTTTCCCGGTCGCCAATCCCTGCCCAAACCTGCGTCAGCTTAGCTGCCAGAGCGTACTCGAAAATCTCCAATCCCTGTTCTCGCTCCAACGGCCGCAAGCCCAGCCCAGCATCGCGACCGGGTTCGGAAGTCGCTCGCATCCCACCGTCACGCCAGACCGGCCAATTGATCGACAGGGTCTGCCCAGTCCGCTCGCCTCGACGCCGCAATTCCTCCCTCTGATAAGCAAATGCGTCCAGGTACGCATTGGCGTAAGCGTAATCGCTTTGACCCGCATTTCCCAGTAGGCCCGCCATTGAGGAAAAGAGAACGAACCAATCAAGCTGCTCCCGGCTAGTGGCCAGATCCAGTGCTTCTGCTCCACCCGCCTTCGGTCGGAGTACAGCCCAGAAATCGTCCGATGTCTTGCTCCAGATTAAGCCATCTCGTAAAACTCCGGCCGCGTGAAGTACACCGTCGATCGCCCCGTAACATTTTTTTGCCTGCTCGACGGCTTGGCGGGCGCCTTCCAAAGTGCTGATATCGGCGCTCAAATAGATGCCGTTCTTTCCAAGCAAACGCACCGCTTCACGAATATTTCCGTCTTGGGAGGATCGGCCCACCAAAACCACGCGAGCATCGTATCGTTCAACGAAGTAGCGTGCGAAAGTGCGACCTAAGCCACCGCCACCTCCTGAAATCAGGTAAATCCCACCGCCCTTTAAGGGTGATTCTTCAGTCAAATCGGCTCGAACTGGTTCCAGTGTCCTGATCTCCCGACGCCCGTCCAAATACCGGACCTCTAAATCTGCGTTTTGCAATTCGCTCCCTAGATCAATCAAATCTGCGCCCTTTCCGATCGTCTTAAGCAGTAAATCTGGATGCTCTTGACGCAGGGTTTTACCGTAACCTCCAACCGCTTCAAATGCCGGAATCCCGATCGGATAGACAAACGCGATAGGCGCTCTTTTCTTAGCCCGCAGAAGTGCCTGCACTAATCGATGGATCGAGAGGACGCCCGACTGCGAGGCTTCAGCAACGCCCGTCATCGGGTGCACCCACCCATGGATCACCGCCCCAAACTCAAAGTCGCGCACCAACCTTTCATAGTCGGCATCATTCTCAGTGCGAATGGTCACATTCCGCCCGACGACCCCATAGTTGTCACCGGCACAGATCCGGATAGTCTCGATTCCCTTTGGTACCAAATTGTTTGCGGTACCTTCACGATCAAAAACTAACCATGGACCCTCGTGCTCCGTTTTTTCCGTACCAACTAGCTCGGACTCCTTCCAAGCCGGCCGGTAATAAAACGGATCTGTTTGATGCTCGACACCCAGCCGGCGGCAACTTAGCCCGGATATCAACGCCAATATCCGGCCTTCCTCATTCGCTAGCTTAATCGTGTGCCGGCGTTCCCCATTATCGGACAACTGCAGCTGGACGAAAGCCCAACAACGGGCCGGTAAAGGTTCCGGGCAGACGACCTGGTCGACGGCAAAAGGCAGCCTAGTTCCGGATTCGGACCTGCTTTCGATCGTGGCCAAGCTCTGAAAAGCGCCATCCAATAAGGCCGGGTGGAGCCGGAAGCTCTGGTTTCCCCAGGTACTCGGGATTTGCAGTTTGCTCAGGGCCTCCGAGTCGCTGTAGCTGATCTCCTCAATGACCCGAAACCCATCTCCATAATCCAGACCACGGTCGGCGAAGGCTTCATAAAGCCGCTTAGTTGAGATTTCTCGCGTGCACCTTGAACGAATCGCAGCCAAATCGAGATCTTCCCCAAAGTCAGGTAAAACAACTTGGGCAACCCCGGACACGCAAACCTCCGTATCGGAATTCTTAAGTTCGAACCGAACCTCATCTTTGGCATCCAGACGCAATGCCAGATCAAGACGAACTGGCCCTGATTCACCGGTAACCGGCCGTAGCCAAACGACCCGGCGCAGGGCCACCTTGCTGGTTTCTAAAGCTAAGCTTGCACCAGCCAGCGCCAGTTCGAGGCTAGCTGCACCCGGCAAGACCTCCCGGCCTGCTACTCGATGGTCACGGAAGAAGATCTCATCACCGTTAAATTCACTCCGGTAAACGTGCGACCTAAGCGTTGACTCGTTTCGATGGAGCAACGGATGAAGCCGAGATTCCAGCGCTTCACCAGCCTGCGAGATCGGGTCCGTTTTTGGCACCCAAAAACGCTGCTGCTCAAATGGGTATCCCGGAAGCGGAACTCGCCAAGCCTCATTCCCGAGCCAAAGCTTTTCCCACGGCACTTTCACACCGCCAACCCACAGCCGAGCCAACTTGCGCAGTTCGCGCCCTCGGACCAGCGGGTCCAAATAGTCGTCATCTTGATGAACCTCTCGCAACAGCTGCAAACCAGCCTTGTTCGAATCAATATTACCAGTGTGCCCATCGAAACTTTCGGCTTGTTCGAATTTCTCCAGCTGCCAGACTAGCTTTTCTAAATCGGAGGCGATAATCGCGAGACGTTCGGCCAACGGTTCCCGCCCCACCTGCAACGTAAACGCAATCTGACTCAACGATGGTCGCAGAAAGGAATCTGCTTCCGAGCGGAGCGTATGGAGATATTCCAGGAAGTTGCTAACCAGCTCTCTTAGCCGATCCAAACTTCGCGCCGACAAAATAACTAGCTGCGGCTGCTCAACACCCGTTGACTCAGTTGCGGGCCCGGCCGTGAACTCCTCCAGTACGACGTGGGCGTTCGCACCACCAAAACCGAACGAACTAACTCCAGCGCGCCTTGGTAAGGTCCGATTCTCCTGGTCAATCAGCGGCTCCCAAGTGGCGGTCTTTTGTGGGAAATAGAAAGGCGTTCCATCCACCCGAATATAAGGATTCAAACGCTTCAGATGAATATTTCCCGGAATCCGGCGGTGACGCATCGCTAACAACGCTTTGATGATTCCAGCGATCCCAGCGGCAGTCTCAAGGTGACCGATGTTACTTTTTACGGAAGCGATGGCACAACGTGGGTCTCGTACCGCGCCCGAATTCTGACCGAACGCTTTCTTAAGGCCGTTGACTTCGATCGGATCGCCCAGGGAGGTCCCAGTCCCGTGCGCTTCGATGTACCCGATGGTAAAAGGATCAATCCCGGCCCTTTCAAAGGCATCTTTCAACAAGTCGCTCTGTGCATTTGGATTCGGGACAGTCAGGCCCTGCACGTGCCCTCCGTGATTCTCTGCACTCGCGCGGATGATACCGTAAATGTGATCACGATCCCGCAGCGCTTTCTCGAGCGGCTTCAAGAGAATCGCTCCCACGCCCTCGCCGCGGACATAGCCGTTCGCATCTGCGTCAAATGCTTTGCAGCGACCGTCGGCGCAAAGCATACCAGCTTTGCCGAAAGCCACGAATGCGGCGGGACTTAGCAACACATTCACGCCTCCGGCTATCGCAAGATTGCAACTTCCCGAAGCAATCGATTCGATGGCGCGATGAATCGCCACTAGAGAACTCGAGCAGGCAGTGTCGATCGCTTCGCTGGGACCATGCCAGTCGAAAAAGAATGATACCCGATTCGCGAGCACCGAATGGGCGTTGCCAGTGGAACTGTAAGCCTCAACCGGGATGCCGGCCATCGCCAGCAGACTAGCATAGTCGTTAGCCGCAACCCCCACAAACACCCCAGTCTTGCTGCCCGCTAATCTGGACCTACTGTAGCCCGCATCTTCGAGAGTGTGCCAAACCGTTTGCAGAAATAACCGTTGCTGGGGGTCCATCAGCTCTGCTTCGCGAGGCGAGATATCAAAAAAGAGCGAATCGAATTGATCGACGTCCGGCATAAATCCACCCCATGGAGGTTCCATGGCCCCGTCTGCTCCATTGCCTCGAAAAGCCGTTGCCGGGAAATTCCACCGACCAGGAGGAGGTTTGCTAATCAGGTCTTCCCCATCCTCGAGATGTTTCCAGTAACAGCGCAGGTTCGGTGAGCCCGGAAAAATCCCGCTCATCCCAACGACGGCGATAGCTTGAATCCCAGACTCCAACGGCGCGCCTCCAGAACGCGAGTGAGTTCTCACGTTTTCAGTTTCTCGGCTCGGTTCCGAAATCGGCCTCTTCACGACCGTTGCTCCTGGGCCCGGCTCCGCAGCTAAGCCAGGGGATGCTCGATTGAATTGCGAAGTGAGTGCCCCCTGAACTGAGACTCCTCTCTCTTCTTCAAGATCTTTGCGTCCCGCCGGTGGACTTTGAAGCCCGGACGACTGCTTCGCCTTTAGAAATTTATCGCCGTATTCTTGACTTAAAAAATCAGCCAGCCTGTCGAGTGTAGTAAACTCGAAGAGAATAGCCGGTGTCGTTTCTAGCCCGAGGGCCGTGTTTATCTCATTAGCTAGCGTGGTAAAAGTTACCGAATCGAATCCGTACTCGCTGGTATCGGCGTCGTCCTCGATCATGTGCGGATCCAACCTCAGTACCTGGCCAACCAGCTCTCTCAGTTTCTCCAGCAATTCGACTCTGGAAGCGACTCCACCACTCTCCCCAGCAGGAGCCTCCGCCGGTGTCTCCGCATGATCCGGCGGCGCATTTAGACGGCTCAGCAACCGGCTGGGCGATCCGCAAAGGATCGCACACTGATTTTCACGGCTAGCTGCGATTTGCTGAAAAAGCTTCAAGCCATCACCGGTTTCCAACGGGCTCAGCCCGGCGGTGTCTGCCTGCAACTGGACCGTCTCGGCGCCAGCCTGCATCCCGCCTTCCTTCCAGAGCGGCCAGTTGATTGAAACTGTATGGCCCGATCGTCGACCAGCCAGACGCAGTTTCTCCCGCCGCCAGGCAAAAGCGTCCAAATAAGCGTTGGCGTACGCATAATCCGACTGTCCCGCGTTGCCGAGGAGGGCGGCGGTCGAGGAAAACAGAATAAAGAGATCGAGCGGCTCGTCGCGAGTGACCTCATCCAGCGCTTCGGCACCCTGAACCTTCGCCCGCATCACCGTTAAGAAGTCTTCCTCGGGTTTTGTACGGATCAGCCCATCCCGGAGTTCGCCGGCTGCATGGATGATTCCGTGTAACGCACCAAATCTGCGCTTAGCCTCTGATACGGCTTTCCCCGCTCCTTCCAGAGTGCTGACGTCCGCTTGGATATAGACGGTGGATGTCTCGAGCTTTTCTGAGCCGTTCCTTGGACGCTCAGATCGGCCGGCCAGCACCAGCCGCGCGGCGAAATTGTCGACCAGATAGCTCGCGAAAATTCGACCAAGTCCGCCGGCCCCGCCCGTGATTAGATAGACACCGCCCGGTTTTAGTCCTGACTCAGCGGTGGGCGATAGTCGTAAGGATTGGTCAAGCTTTCGCACCTCGCGGAGACCATCCTGGTAACGAACCTCGAACTGCCGCTGAGTCAGTTCCGCCAATAAATCGACCTCCCCCGTATCACCGATCCCGATGCTTTTAATATGAAGCTTCGGATGCTCCTGGCGAAGGCTCTTAGCGTAACCGGCTATCGCCTCATACACTGGTTCACCGGTCGGATGGACGAAGAGCCAGGGAACTACTTTCTTCGCCCGAATCAAAGCCTTGGCTAATCGATGCACGCTGAGCGGTCCCCGCTCGAGCTGCTCTGCAAACCCCGGCCCTTCAGCCGACCACGCATGGATGATGGCATCAAAATCTGAACTTGCGACCAGCCGATCATAGGCTGCCCAGTCTCCGGGTCTCAGCCACACCTGATGCTCGCAAAGCGGTGGCTGTTCCGAAAAAGTGACCCGAATTACCTGGCTTCCCCGCTCCTCGAGTCGTGCCGTCAGTTTAGCATTGTCATCAAAAAGCAAAATTTTTCCCGAGAAATCCGCGCGTTTGGCGAGCGGTTCAGGAATCCAGATTGGCCGGCAAACAACAATCTCTTTCCGAAGCGGCTCAATTTGCCGCATTCTAAGACCACTCAATCGCCCGAGTACGTAGCCGCTTTCATCGAGCAACCAAATTTCAAAGCGCACTGACGCGCCCTCGCCTTGAAATTGGCTATAGACATAGCAACTCTCCGGGAGCGTCACCGCACATTGCAACCCATCCAGTGCAAAGGGTATACGAGCCTCCCCCTCTGGCGCTGCCAGGGCCGACAGACTCTGGAGCGCGCCATCGATTAGTACCGGCTGCACTCGTTGATTTTCGTCGCGCCAGACCTCGGGTACTCGCAGCTCAGCCAGTACCTCCGAAGCTCCATATCGGACGTCGTGAAGAACGCGAAATCCCGGACCATAATTTAGGCCACGAGCGGCGAAAGCTTGGTAAAGCTCAACAGCCAAAATACTCAACCCGCACCGCTTCCTTAGCCCGGCTAAGTCTAACTTTTCGGAAGTCGAGGCGGCAATTGGCTCGGCTTTGCCTTGCATCGCCAATTGGCCGTCAGAACCGAGAACATCGAATGCCAGCCGGTCGGGAGTGTCTTGCCGTACGCTCAGACTGATTTTCAAACCGGTAGGCCCGCAGATCAGAGGTCGCAACCACACGATATTTCGCAACCGAATGTTTGGATTTGCCAGAACCTCAGTGGCTACGGACATGGCGAGATCGAGGCTGGCGGCTCCGGGCAAAATCTTATCTTTCCCGATTTGATGATCGCGCAAAACAATCTCATCGCCGCGAAAAGCTCCATCGTAGATCCAAACGTTCTGAGCCGAATCCTTGCGCTTCCTCAGTAGTGGCTCTGATTTACCGTCACTTTCATCAGATTTGCCGGCTCCGGAAACATCCATCCAGTGGCGTTCGGGACGAAACGCATAGGTTGGAAGACTGATTCTACGGGCAGCCAGAGTCTGGCCCCAAAGCGCGTTCCCATCGATGGTAGCGCCACTAACCCACAACTTCCCTAACGCCCAAGGATCGCCATTTTGCAAAGCGGTGGCGACGGTCAGCTCAGGTTCGTCGAACTCAGCACCGAACTGGACGCGCTCCCTTCTGACCCGCCCCTGGACGAAATTGGCAAGATCTCCGGCCGCAACTTGTTCCAGCTTGGTGATCAGCTCATCACGAATCCCGACCACGAAAAAGAGGCGATGCTCAAACGATTCTCGACCGACCTGGAGCGTGTAGGCCACCGATTCGAGCGGGGTCTCCTCTGGAGGGGATTCCCTGAGGAACCGAGCCAGTCTCCTGGCATAATCACGCAGTGACTCTTCGGACCTGGCTGACAAAAGGATGAGAAGCGGTGCTTCACCCGCCGTGCCCTGCGGGAGTGGAGATGAAACAAACTCCTCGACTATCAGGTGTGCGTTCGCTCCGCCTGCGCCGAAGGAACTGATGCCGGCACGCCGCGGCCACATCTTGTCGTCGACAGTCACTTGGTCCCAAGATTCAAGGCCGCGCTGAAGCCGGAACGGCGTCCCGTCTAAAGTGATGTTCGGATTAATCTTTTCCGCATGCAGCGAGGGCACTAACTCTCGAGCTTTGAACTGCAGGAGTACCTTAGTTAATCCTGCAATGCCCGCCGCGGATTCCAAGTGCCCGATATTTGTTTTCACTGAACCCACAGCGCACGTACCGGCAAGCAACGGCTTCTGGCTGGCTTCATTGAATGCCTTGTTCAATCCGGCCAATTCTATCGGATCACCCAGGGCGGTACCGGTTCCGTGCGCCTCAATGTAGCTCACGGTCCTCGGGTCGATCTTCGCCTGCTGCAAGGCTCGCTTAACTAGCTCCGCTTGAGCCGCCGGATTCGGTACGGTGTATCCATTCGTGCGACCACCATGATTAACCGCCGTCCCTTTGATCACTCCATAAATGTGATCTCCATCGGCTACCGCTAACGAAAGAGGCTTCAAGAAGACCGCACCGACACCTTCTCCGGGTACAAAACCATCCCCTCCTTCACCGAGGGCACGGCATTTACCGTCGGTTGAAAGCATCTTCGCCAGACAAAGATTGACGTAGCGTGAAGGGTGCAAATAGAGGTTCACCCCGCCGGCAATCGCTTGCTGGCATTCCCCTCGCCGAATGGCTTCGCAAGCCAGATGAATGGCGGTCAACGAAGACGAACACGCGGTATCGACCGGCATGCTGGGGCCGTTGAAATTGAACAGATATGAGACCCGGTTCGCGATTGACCAAGGCAAGGTCGTCGGAATACCGCGCCCGTGACCATGCTCGTGTGCTAAGGCGGCATAGTCATTACTGGTGATGCCAACAAATACGCCCACGTTAGCCGCGTACCCGCTGTGAACGGTACGGGCTAGGTTGCGCCTGGTGTAACCCGCGTCTTCCAAAACGCTCCAAGCCGTTTCGAGAAAAAGACGCTCCTGAGGGTCGATCAATTCTGCCTCAACCGGCGCGATGTTAAAGAAAAGTGAATCGAATTTGTCGACCTCATCCAGAAATGCTCCCCAGCGCCCATACATTTTCCCCTCTGTCGCTTTCTCAGGATCAGGATCAAAGAACCGGTCGATATCCCATCGACTCTTCGGAATCTCTGTGACGCAATCAGCACCAGACCGGAGCGCCTTCCAGAAAGCTCGGACATCGTCTGCTTTTGGATATCTGCCCGCCAACCCAATGATGGCGACGTCGTCGGAATCAACTCGCGATGATTCGCTGCTATCGAATCCGGCTGCTAACGTGACACTGTCTTTATGATGGCTGTTTTCCTGATGGCTGTTTTCAGCTGAGTTGTAGTCCGCTTCGCCGGACTCGCGACCATCCGCAAGGAACCGGGAAAGTCGAGAGCCGAACGCCTCAACCAAATGACGGCTTAGTTGCCGAAAATTTGCGTGCTCAAACAACAGCGTCTTAGGGAGAGGCCCAAGATCTCTATCGAGGCGTAAGTTAAAGTCACCGACCACGATCGAATCCACGCCGAATTCTTCGAAGCGTTGATGAGAATCCAGCTGATCAACCGGCAATTGGGTAACTTCGGCTAAGATGCTCTTGAGATAAACTTCGGTTCCCTCTAGCAGCTGCGCTCTATCTGACTGGGATAAGGGTGTCGACTCGGTTGCTCCATTTGTCGTCTGAGCACCAAACAGCCAGCGATCGGTCTTCTGCCGCAGACCGTACAACGGCAATATCTGCGCTTCGGATGTTCCCAGAGCGATCTCGAAAATTCTGTAACCGATCTCTTCCGGAAGTGGGTGCAACCCCATCTGCTCAAGATGCCGCGCGGCCTGAGCCGCCCGCTGCGCCATACCTTTCTCTTTCCAAAGAGGCCAACCGATAGAAACGGTTCTCCCGTTTCTCCTACCTTCAATCCGTTGTCTTTCTCTGCGGGAAGCGAACGCATCGAGAAACGCGTTGGCATAAGAATAATCGACCTGGCCTACGTTCCCAAAAGCTCCGGCAGTCGATGAAAAGAGCGCAAAGAAATCAAGGCGTTCTTCTCGGGTTGCTTCATCCAAGAGCATAGTTCCGTACACCTTCGCCCTCAGTACCTCCGTGAATTCGGTGAAAGACTTTCTCAGCAGGAATCCGTCTCGCAATACACCGGCGGTATGCAGAATCCCGTTCAGTCCACCGAACCGTTCTCGCGCCAAGTGTACCAACTGACTCGCTGCGTCTATCGATCCGATATCACATTGCAGGTACTGGACATCGCTGCCTAGTTGTTCTAGCTCGAGAATTATGGACTGACCTTCCTCTGTCAGCGCCGATCGTCCGGTTAAAATTAACCGGGCTCCGAAATCCTTTGCCAAGCGTCTGGCAAAGATCTGGCCTAGCCCGCCCAGGCCTCCGGTTATCAAATAAACACCATTACGCCGGAGGGGCACTGGATCACCTGTTTTCGGTTCGAAGACCTCTAGCCGGGAGACCTCGCGCCTCCCCCCCGTCCACCGGATCTGCCGCTGCTCTTCTTCCGCAAACAATTCTCCCAGCACGCCGGCATCAATTTGATTGGATTGAACAACCCTTAGTTGAAGTTGAGGCTGTTCCTGCGCCAGCGCTCGGGCAAAGCCGCTCAACGCTGTAATCGCAGGATCAGAGTCCTCACGATCGCAAACGACTACTTTGATAGCGGATCGAAGCGGAGAACGGATAAGCGCCTGACACAAATGAAATAGCGTGAAGACCCCGCCCCTTACAACGTCATCCAGCGTTTGGTTAGCATCTATCCAACGATGAAGCACGAAGTCTGGCTTTGCCGTCGCTACCAGGCGCTGAAAGTCATCGGCGCAATCCGGATCAATAGTCACGAATCCTTCACCACTGCTGTATCCTCGTCCCGGAATAACGCGGGTGATCGACCAACCGGGATGCCTCGATTGAATATCAAGTTGCAGGGTGTCTTCACTATCGAACAGCAACAGATTGGCTTGCGAAGGGATCAAGCTCTCTCCGGGTTCAGAGCACTCTTGCCAGCGAGGCCGAAGAAAAATTAACTCCGCGGATTCCGGCGGCAGTGAATTCTCTGGCGTTGTATCATTTGCTTGGTTCCGGATCGGGGGCGACGGCGGCGTACCCGATTGCTTGGCCGGTGCTTTCAGCTGGTCTGGAGCCCAATAGCGTTCACCGGCGAATGGATAAGTCGGCAAAGGTACCCGCCGCGCCGTGATATCCAGATAGAACCGCTCCCAATTCACTTCGCCGCCGGAAACCCAGAACTGAGCGAGTTTTGACCATTTCCGCTGGCGAATCAGCGCTTCGAGGAATAGCTCGCCTTCTTCACCGTCCAACAATGGCTGAACTCCCTCCTGGTCGTCGCGAACCCTGCCGCGAAAAACGCCTTCAATTTCACTGCCCGAAAGAAATGCCTGCAAGCAAGCGCTGACTTCCGAGAGGTCTTTCGCCACAATCGCTAGCCGCTGATCAAACGGCTCTCGCCCGATCTGTAAGGTGTAGGCAACCTCTCGTGGAGATACTCGATCGCGCCCGATACGGAACAGATAAGCTGACAATTGTTCCGCTTTGGCCCGGAGACGATCCTCAGTCTTGGCCGACAAGACGAAAATTGTTGGGGTATTATGCCAGTCAAGTATTCGAGCTTCTGAATCGACGAACTCTTCGATGAGAATGTGTGCGTTCGCTCCCCCTGCTCCAAAGGAACTAATACCGGCCCTCCGAACCGGGCGATCATCACGGACCGCGGCCGGCCTCCAAGGTTCGATTTGTTGCGGCACGTAAAAATTCGATTCGGCAAAACGAATATTCGGGTTTAATCGCGTCGAATGCAGGGACGGAACAATCTCTCCGTGCTGCATTTGCAGGAGGACTTTGGTAAGGCCAGCAATTCCCGCCGCAGACTCCAGGTGACCAATATTCGATTTTACTGAACCGACGGCACAGCCGTGAGACTCGAGTGACGGGCCGGCGCCTTCCCGGAAAGCTCTGGTCATCCCCGCGATTTCAATGGGATCACCCAGAGCGGTCCCGGTTCCATGCGCCTCAAAGTAGTTGATGCTACGCGGGTCCACCCGCGCCGCCGTAAAAGCCTCTAAAACCAGGTCCGCTTGCGCGTTCGGATTCGGAACTGTATACCCATTCGTTTTCCCTCCGTGATTGAGGCTACTCGCTTTGACGATGGCGTAGATGTGATCCTGGTCTTTGATCGCCTGCGCCAACGGCTTTAATAAGACTGCCCCTACCCCTTCACCAGGAACATACCCGTCCCCACCTTCGCCAAAACTTCGGCACCGTCCGTCGCTGGCTGCGAACCCTCCGGGAGCCATCAGCATATCCTTATGCGGATGTAACGTAGTGTTTACGCCGCCAGCTAGAGCCAACTCGCTTTCGTGGCGGCTTAGGCTTTGGCAGGCGAGATGGATAGCCGTTAGTGACGATGAACACATCGTGTCGATGGCCATACTCGGCCCGCGCCAATCGAAGAAATAGGAAACCCGATTCGCAATGGAGGAGTAAAACGAACTCAACGGAAAGACATTGCCGGAATCGACATCCCCAGCCCCATACAACTGGTACTGGCCATACATTACTCCGACAAACACGCCTACCTTCTTCCCTGCCAGAGCCGACTTCCGATAGCCGGCGTCTTCAACTGTTCTCCAGGCGGTCTCTAGAAAGAGTCTTTCCTGCGGATCCAGGGCAAAGGCTTCGCGCGGCGTAACGTTGAAAAACCGGGCATCGAATCGGTCGACGGCATTCATGAAGCCGCCCCATTTATTTCGGGTCTTTCCGAATTTGCCTGGTTCCGGGTCGTAAAATATTCGGTAATCCCAGCGCTCGGCCGGAATCTCTACAATACAGTCTCTGCCACCCCGCAAATTCGCCCAAAACTCTTCAAGATCGTCCGCCATCGGGTAGCGGCCAAACACTCCGACGATGGCGATATCACCGGATTCCTCACGCATCGGCTCTTTGCAGGAGGCTGGAGCCGGAACTGCCTCTATTGAGAGGTCGAGGCCGGGAGCGTTGATTGGCTCTCTCCCTTCTACTTCTTCTCCATTCACGCTGAACAACTGCTGCAATCTGGTCGCGTGAGCTGAGACAAAATAAGCAGTCAAGTCAGTAAGATTGCGATGTTCAAAGAGCAAGGTCGCGGGGAGATCCGCAAAGTCCTTTTCCAAGATTCGGGTGAACTCCATCACCATGATCGAATCGATACCGAACTTATCGAATGGGTCCGCGCCTCGAATTTTGTTCTCAGGAATTTTAACCAATTCGGAGAACGCTCGGGAAAGATACCGAAGCGTGACCTCACGCAGCCTCGATGTAGCTTCAGCATCCGATGCTGCGGCGGCGGGTTTTTCTAGTGAGGTTGCCGGCTCGCCGTCAGCGGCGACCAGCGCCTTGACGCTTTGCGTTCGCCCAACCAACCCAACGATCTGGGGCTCGCCCGCCTGTAGCGCAGTAGCGAAGATCGAAAGCCCCTGCTTGTCTTCCAAAGCGGTCAGCCCGAATTGAGATAACTTACGAATTTCAACCTCGGCATTTAAGCGCATCCCGCCGTTGCGCCAGAAAGGCCAGGCAATTGAGACCGTGACTCCCGACCGTGCATCGCTGGTCCGCTGCCGTTCCCGGTGTAGGGCGAATTCATCAACAAATCGGTTCGCATAGGCGTAATCGCTTTGGCCGACGCTTCCGAAAACACCAGCAATCGACGAAAACATGGCAAAGAAGTCCAGAGGATCGCGGGCGGTAAGCCGGTCCAGGGCCAACGCGCCGTTTACCTTCGGCTTCATGACCCCCACGAAATCCTCCTTCTTCAGGATGAAACCGTCCTGAATTAGCCCGGCTGCATGGATGACTCCTCGAATTCTGCCGAACTTCGACCGCCCCAGAGCAAGGGCGGCATCCAATTCAGCGGGGTCGGCGACATCCGCTCGCAGGTAAACCGCTTCCGCCCCGAGACTTTTCAGCTCAGTCAGAAAAGCTTGCCCTTCTGGCGTCGCCGCCGAGCGGCCAATCAGAATCAGACGGGCGCGATACAGTTCGGCCAGATACCGGGAAAAGATTCGGCCCAAACCACCGAGACCGCCCGTGATGACGTAAACCCCGCTTTCGCGGATTGGTAGGGTTGTGACCGGCTCCGGTGTAAAAATCTCGAGACGTTTGACCTGCCGCTCGCCCTCACGGTAGCGAATCTCCAGATCGCGATTCTCACTCCGGAGCTCCCGAACAATTTCAATGGCATCGGGAACCACTGACTCGACTAACTTGAGACGGAGGTTCGGGCGCTCTTGGGCCAACGTTCGGGCGTAACCGGCAATGGCAGCATAGGCCGGGTTTTTATCGCACCGATAAGGCACCTGTAGCAGGACAGGATGATTAATCCCTTGGAGACACAGCGCCCGAAGCAGTTGGAAAAGCGGCAAGATACAATGTTCCAGGGCAGACTCGACGTCCGCCGTATCTGCAGCCCATCGATAGATCACAAAATCGGGCGGGGCGGACTCCAAGAGCCTTTGGTAATCGACCACGGAGTTTGGCTGCACGCGAAAACCGCTTTCCAGTCTTTCGAAGGAAGTTCCGGGACTCACAACGACGACGGTGATTCCGGGACAGAGCTGGCGAATTCTATTGGCCAATTCATCGCCGGGTTGATCAAACAGAAGTAGCCGGCCGCTCAAACCTGTTTCTATGTCCTGGACTGGAGCCTTCTGCCAAGCCGGTCGGACGTAGACAACCTGATCATCTTTTGCCGGCGATTCGACGACGAATGCCCGCATGGTTAAGCCAGTCAGCTCAACTTGAACTTGCCCTACGTCATCTAACAAAAGAATGTCAAAGCGGAGAAGATCGTTGCCAGCAACCCCTCGTCGAACATGCGCGTAACAGCTGTTCCTGAGGTTACCGGATCTGACCTCTTGCACTGCAAACGGGACTGGTAAACCAAGCCCCTGTCTTTGACTCAGCACAGAGATCGTCTGCAACGCTCCATCGAGAAGACCCGGGTGCAGCCAGAATTCGGCATCCGCGGTTTGAGCTTCCGGCGGCAATTCAAGCCGGGCTAACGCTTCATCTTCGGCAAACCAGATTTCCCGAATTGTGCGAAAGATCGGTCCCAACTTTAATCCGGCCGCAGAACAGCGGGCATAGATCAGATCGACATCTTCAGTTTGCCGGCAGCGCGCTCGAATTTCGGAGACGTTCTCTCGTCGGTCAGATAAGCCGGTGCCGCAAATAATCTTGCCCTCAGCATGCGGCAATTCGCCATCGGCCGACCGCACTGCAAAGCTCACCTCCGATCCATTCCGGTTCAATCGGACAGAGACACGACCGGCTTGATCCGCGGTAAGCGGTCGAAGCCAAGCAATGTTTTTCAAGGTTAGTTGGGACTCAGCCGTCAAGTGTCGCGTTGCTGCGATGGCCATTTCCAAATAGGCCACTCCTGGAAGGATCTTTATGCCGCGGATCTGGTGTTCATTGAAAAAAAATTCGAAACCGGTAAACGACGAAACAAATTCGCTCTGATCGCCAATCCTGCTTTCGCGATGCAGGAATGGATGCACTCGTTCGTTACCGGGTTGCACGCGGCCATTTTCGGGGGGTGCGCTCTGAACCGGCAAAGTTATCCAGTAGCGCTCACGAGCGAACGGATACCCGGGAAGTGGAATTCGCTGATGGTTTTCCCCTGCATGCAAAAGGGCTAAGTCAAAATCATAACCTTTTACATAGAGCGCAGCCAGAGCACTCAACTTTTCGCGGTAGGCGCGCTGGTCTTGCCGCGCGGCGTTCGGCAGTTGCTTTATGAGTTCCGCAGCAAGTTGCCGGAAAATCACGTCGTCAGCCTGATCCGATCGGTTCGCCACAGATCGCCAGGCGTTGCTGGCATGCTCGCCCGTCGACCCCGCATTCAATGCCTTGCGTAATTCCCCGATCGAACTAACCACGAATCCACTCCGATGCTCGAAGTGTCCCCGGCCCGCATTCAATGTGAAGCTGACCTTCTCCAGATCCGCGGTTTCGCCCTCGCTATCTAACCATTCGCGTAGCCGGACCAACTGGCAATCAAGGGCCTCCGCGGATTTCGCCGAAACCGTCACCAAGTAGGCGGGCTTAAGCCCTTCCCGATTGGGGCTTTCCTGGAGTGGTGCCTCCTCCAATACTAAATGGCTGTTAGTTCCGCTAAAGCCGAAAGAACTCACCGCGGCGCGGCGGGGACGACCGGCCACCATCGGCCAATCGCGCGTTGTCACGTTCGCAAAGAACGGGCTCCCCTCAAAATCAATGTAGGGGTTTGTTTTATGCAGATTTAACGAAGGAGGAATCTGGCTGTGCTGCAAAGACAGCAAGACCTTGATTACAGAGCAGACTCCGGCGGCCGCCATCGTATGCCCGATGTTCGTCTTTACCGAACCGATTCCACAAAACGACTTATTCGACGTAAATTTCTTAAACGCCGCGGTCAGCGCCTCGACTTCGATCGGATCCCCTAATTTCGTGCCGGTGCCGTGCGCCTCTACATACTGGAATGTTTCCGGATTCAGGCCAAAACGCTCATAGGTTTCAAGTTCAACCTGGGTCTGCGAAAGACTACTGGGAGCGGTAATCCCGTTAGTCCGGCCGTCCTGATTGATCGCGGACCCTTTAATGACGCCGTAGATATGATCCCGGTCGCGCAAGGCGGTCTGAAGCGGTTTGAGGACCAGGATGCCAACGGCCTCACCTGGCACAAATCCGTCAGCACTTTCATCGAAAGTCTTGCATTGACTATCCGGAGATAACATCCCCATGTTGCCTAATGCCCGAAAGGCCTTATCGGAGGCCAACACGCGTACCCCTCCCGCCAGAGCCAAGTCGCACTCTCCGTTAGTTAGACTTTGGCACGCCAAATGGATGCTCACTAACGACGACGAGCAAGCCGTGTTGATCGCAATGCTTGGCCCTTTCAAGTCCAGAAAGTAGGTGATGCGGGCAGCAAGAATCGACTCAGCGTTACCCTGAAACACTGATGCATTCTGTACGCGATCCCCTAACTCCATTAAGATGTGTAAATAATCGCCGGGCTCAACTCCCACAAACACCCCGCACTTCTTGGCCAACTGCGCCGACTGACCCGCGTATCCAGCATCTTCTAAAGCGTGATAGGCCTCTTCGAGGAACAAGCGCTGCTGCGGATCCGTTACTTCTGCCTCGCGTCCTGAGATGTTGAAGAACAAAGGATCAAATTCTGTCGCACCCGACAGGAATCCTCCCCGCCGCGAGCTGTTAGGACCGCTCGAATTCACTGGAACCGGCTCAGTACTCCAGCGTCCGGAGGGCACCTCCGAAATACTGTTTCTCCCAGCCAGTAGATTCTCCCAAAACTGCCCGGTATTTTCAGCGCCCGGGAACCGCCCGGACATCCCGATGATTGCGACGTCCGTCTTTGAAACCGTCTCGACAAAAGAAGTGACCGGTTTCGGAACCGGTTTAAGCCCCTCAACTCTTTGCGGTAAAGGAGGATTTCGATCCTGACTCGCATCGAGCTCCGTCTCACCCGTGGCGGCGACTCCTTCCACTACAGGCCGGCATTGATCGCTGATATACGTCGTCAGTTTTTCAACGTTGGCATAGTCAAAAAGCACCGTTGGTTTGAGCTCCAGGCTCAGTCGCCGGTTCAGCTCGTTCACCAATACAACTCCCCCGATGGAATCGATGCCGAACTCAGTAAAAGGTGACGAAGTATCAAGAACACCGGGCGGTAACTGCAGAAGCTTATCGATTAAATTAATGACCAACTTCCGGATCGCTTCCCTGGTGTGAACATTGCGATTGGGTGTTTGTGCAATTCGCGCGGCTGCTTCTGCGGGCGCCGGAATTCTGTTTACAACCGCTGAACCATTCGCGGGTTTAGGGTCAGCTGGTTGGGAACTGATTGTGGTCGATGCTTTTATTCGGCCATCGCTTCGGGCAATGACACAGTCGACTTCAACCGGTTCCTTCATCTGCCCATCACTGCGCGCGACAATTTGTTGAAACCCCGCCCTCTCCAACCAACGTTTTACGCCTGAAACCGCTTCAGCCTTTGTAGCGACCAGGATGGTACCGTTTCGCTTTAGTAACCACTTGAGACCTTTGGTGACACAGAGCGAGATCTCGAGATCGGTTTCCAGGGTTGCGACTAGATCAAATCCTGCCGTCGGTAGCAGTGGGTCCTCTCCAATCGTTATCAGCACCGGTTCAATGCCGATAGCCAGTGGTTCGAAACGGCTTCGCCAATGCTCCAGTTCGGAAGCAGCTCTGAAGGCACGATTACAAACAGGTCGACCAGGTAATGCTCGCCAGCGCGTTAGAAAGGCTTCTTCGACGCTCTCGGGCAGTGGGCCAACCAGCAAGACACGATGCTCAGATAGCATCTGGGAGCGGGAACAGAGCTGTTCAATGTAACGTAAAATCGCCGACCCGATCTTTTCGAAGTCACGTTTACTTTCTGGGGAGATCATAAACTCGGTCCCTAATTAAAAAGTTGCGTTGCCAGGATCGCGTGCGCTTCATCCGAACATTCCTGGCTCTCGCTGAAATAGGTTGAAATTTCCGTGGGATCGATTCCCATCCGGTTAAGAGCCGCCTGATTGGCATGCAGGTATGCCACCTGGGGAATGCCTGTCCCGACCACGGTTTCGATGGCCTTCATTCCGTCCTCGGGACGAATCACTCCCAATCCAGCCTGGCGCAATGCAGCCTGAAGAGATGGGTTGAAGCTGTGGATCCAAAAGCCCCAGTTAATCACCTGAACCGGGAAGCTCACCTGATGCCGAATTTCACTGGTGTAGGCGTCGACGAAGCAACAGGCAGCAGCGTAGATAGCACGGCGGGCCTCGTTGAAGAAACTCTGAGCCGAATTCAGGAAGAGCAGAAAATCGAGTGGCAATTCCCGGGTAGCCTCGACCAAGGCGGTCGTCACTCCGGTTTTAGCGGCAAGGATTTCTCTCGCGACGCTCATATCCAGCCTGCGGAGCAGCTCGTCCTGGAAGGTGTAGGCGGAATGGACGACGCCATGCAGCGAACCGTACTCGTTATTCGCCAGCGCGATGGCGGCGCGTAATGTCTCTGGTTCTTCTGCCGCTCCCTGTACATAAGTAACCCCTCCACCGGCTGCTCGTACCCGATCCACCATATTTTCAATCTTGGCATCGAGTGGCCTGCGACCGACCCAGATGAATCGAGCCCGATACTTGCCGGCAAGATACAAGCTTAAAGCGGTACCAACGTTGCCAGCGCCCCCAACAATCAAATAAACGCCCTGGTTGCGAAACCGGGACACTCCGGGCGGCGACAGCTTTGTAACATTCAACCCCAATCGGAACCGGTTTCCACCTCGGATGGCTATCTTTTGACTGCCTCGTTGCGGCGGTTCCCCGGCGATGGCACAGGCTAACCGTCGCACCTCGACGGCATCGGTTAATTCACTGTTTCCCGCATCTAAAGCAGCGATATCCAGATGCAGATATTCTTTGCTCAGTGAACCAGCTATACCGGAGAGACCCGCAAAATAAGAGGAGCCACTTTCTCCCACCGCCGAATAGATGCCGGCAGTGATAATGCGTAGCCGAAGAGGAGATACCATCCAGCCAAGCCTCTCCATTGAACGAATTAGTTGCGTCAGCGCAAACACTCCTAACCGTTCTCCTTCCTTTACCCGGGCCGCCCCGTCACCTAGGCATTCTCCGGTTCCCACAAAACAGATGAAATCAGGTCGCGGAATGTCTGATAGACAGGTGTTGAATGCCTCCGCGGATGAGACATCGACCTCCCATTCTCCGGGTCCCAGGCGACGATTAACCGCTCCTAACTTGATCGAGTAAGAAGTGCCCGCACCCAGAACCTCTTCCAGTGGGCGCCGCAATGCCTCGTTTTCGGAATACACTAGCAGCAGCGATTCAGCGGATTCGATCTGAATTTTATCACTCTGGTCTTCTATCCAATCAGCCGTTAGGAAATGCCCTTCCGGCTCATCTCCGGATACCAAAGCCGGTTGCGATCCATTGCTCTGAAGCGTTATCTGGCTGGTGTCTCTTATCTGGCCGTCAGGCGCTTGAACTCGGCAAAGGGCACGTAACTCTTCCAAGTACGGTAAAGATTCTAAGACTAAAGCTGGATCCGCCCCGAAATCCAACAAGCACGCAATCTCGTCGACGCCAATCTCCCGGCATTTTTCTACGGTAGCAAAGCAACCCCGCGGATCACCGATGAGCGATGCTTCGCGGCAGTAACGCTCGTAAGAGAACTCAACCATCTTGTTGAGATCTTCGGTTTTAATCCGGTCGCCATCGGGGACCGCAGCTTTGTGAGCATCTAGAGAACTGCGTATGTACTCAAGAAATGGCTCACGGACCAACTGCCGGGCATGCTCTTGGTCCTGATGAACGAATGTATGCAACATCAAAGTGACTTTGCCCTCTGCTGGGTCAAAACCCGCTCTTTGGCGTGCTTCGCGATAGCGCCGAATCTTGTCTGCCAGCTGGGTTAACGTGCTACCCTGGAGCATCGTTAGAACGTGATAACCTCGTTCACCGGCATCGACGAACGTTTCCACTCGACGCGACGCAGTGAGCCAAATCGGTAGCTCTTTTTGAAGCGGATCCGGATAGATGCGGAGTTTGACCGTTTCTCCCTTCCCATTGATTCGCTCGATTGATTCCCCTCGCCAAAGCCGTTGAACCTCTGGGATGCGCTCCAGCCAGACCTCGCGTAGATGAGGATAAGCATCCGGATTCAGCGCAAAGTCGTTCGGATTCCATCCGCTGGCGAAAGCAATATCCACGCGGCCCTGCGAAAGATTATCAACGACTGACCAGGCCTCAGCGATCCTAACCGGGTCCTGTAACGGTCCAACGACACTGCCTGCGCGCAAACGAATCCGTGTCGTGATCGTAGCCAGCGCTGCCATCAGCGTTGCCGGCGAACTGTAAATCCCTCCAAATGGATGAAAATGTCGTTCCGGGGTCCAAATCCCAGCGAAACCGTGGACGTCAGCGAATCTCGCTGTTTCCAGTACGAGCTGATATTTTTTCCCGGCAGTGACTTGGCTGTTATCACTGAAGAACATCACGCTGAATTCCGGACAGGTCTTAGCCAGCGGTTGAGTTTGGTCGTCGTTCCTGACGATAGTGTCGGCTACGTCTGGTGTGGCTAGCCGGACGTCAACCACCGGAACCCAGTAGCGTTGTCTGGCAAACGGATAGGTTGGAAGCGAAACTCGGCGCGGTTTCGCATCTGCATAAAGGCAGGACCAGTCGACACGTGCGCCGGCTACCCAAAGCTCCGCCAACTCCTCAAGCGCACGATTCACGAGTTGATCGGACACGAACCTCTCAACTCCATTCGCCTGTCTCAGACTGTCTAGGTTGGTGGCAGACTTCTTTGCGTTTCCGGCGCGCAGCCCGGCGATGTGAACGCCGTCCAGCCAGCTCTGCAACACCGAAACACATTGCTCCAGGCCGTGGGCCACAAATGCAATTCTTTCTTCCAACGGCTCTCGGCCAACTTGAAGCGTGTAAGCCAGGCTTTGCAGAAAGATCGCGTCGGCTGGGTCGGCCGGTATGTTTCCGGCATTCTCTCCGAGCTTTTTTGCCAGGAATAACAACAAATTGTTGGCGAGTGTCTTCAGCCTGTCAGGGTTTTTCGCGGACAGAACTACAAGTACGGGCTGCGGGCGGTCGGGAATTAAATCCTGCCTGCTGACGCCCAGGTATTCCTCCAGGATTACATGGGCATTAGCTCCACCCGCACCGAAAGAACTAATCCCAGCTCGTCGGGGAATAATCCGCTCACCGACTTGCAGCGGTTTCCAGTCTTCCAGTCGTTGCTGCACCCGAAAGAAAGTTTCGCCGAACCGGATATTCGGATTAGGCCTTTCCGCATGCAATGAAGGAACCAGCTTTTGGTGTTTTAGTTGCAGGAGCAACTTGGTTAGCCCCGCAACACCAGCGGCGGATTCGCTATGCCCAATGTTGGATTTCACCGATCCAACGGCGCAAAAGTGGCCGGTTACATCGGGAGCCTCCGAGCGTTCGGATCCTTCCTCGATGGCTTTAGAAAAAGCTTGTTGGAGTCCGGCAATTTCAATGGGGTCACCGAGGTTTGTACCGGTGCCATGCGCCTCGACATAAGAGATCGTTCGTGGATCGATCTGCCCGCGTCGTAACGTCTCTAAGATTACCTCGGCTTGTGATTTGGAATTTGGAACCGTGTACCCATTCGTTTTGCCGCCATGATTCAAAGCGCTGACCTTAATAATGGCGTGGATCTGGTCACCGTCCCTGATCGCCCGAGCCAGCGGTTTCAAGAGAAAGGCCCCAACGCCTTCGCTAGGTACATAGCCGGTACCGCCCTCTCCGAACGTCCGGCAACGGCCATCCAACGCGGAAAACCCGCCGTAGGTCAGGAGAAGGTCTTTTTCCGGATGAATCGTAAGATTAACCCCGCCGGCAATCGCGAGTTCACACTCGCCCCGCCGCAGGCTTTCGCAGGCTAGATGGACCGATGTGAGTGAAGACGAACACATCGTGTCGATAGCCAGACTAGGACCATGCCAGTTGAAATAGTAGGAAATGCGGTTGGCGATGGTGGCAAACGACGAGCTGAGTGAGATGGGATTGCCCTTTAACCGTTCCTCGATGCCAAACAATTGGTAATGTCCGTACATCACGCCGACGTATACCCCGATTTTCCGGTCGTTCAGCGCAGACTTGCTATACCCCGCATCTTCTACCGTTTTCCAGACTGTCTCCAGAAAGAGGCGCTCCTGCGGATCCATCACCTGCGCTTCTCGCGGAGAAATGTTGAAGAACAGCGGATCGAACTTGTCGACGTCACGGATAAAACCGCCCCATTTATTATTGGTTTTACCAGGTGTGCCCGCCTCCGGTGAATAGTGTTCGCGGTAGTTCCATCGATCCGCGGGAACCTCTTCGATACAATCTTTGCCGCTCGCCAAATTCTCCCAAAACTCATCGAGATCGTCGGCCTGAGGATAGCGGCCGGATACTCCGATGATCGCAATTTCCTGATCGACAACCAACGGCTTGGCGCCGTCAGCCTCAGTCCGATCGACGGCAATGGTTGCCAAATCATTTAGAAAACGGTCGCCTGGCGGCGTGATCAAAGACTCCGGCTGCTCGTCTCCGACCGATGGAACCGGCTGGGTCCCGGTTACTGCCGCAATAGCCTTCGAATGCTCATCTAATAAATAATCAGCAAGTGCATCCAGGGTTGGATATTCGAATAACAATGTCTTGGATAGCTCACCTAAGTCACGTTCCAACATCTGAGAGAACGTGGTAACCATCACCGAATCGATGCCGTAATTTTCTATCGGCTCGTCCGTCTGGATCTTCGCCAGTGGCGATTTAGTTAGTTCGGCAAATTTTCCGACAAGGTAATTGACGACTTCCTGACGACTTACTTCTCCACTCGAGGGGCTATGCTGATCAAAATCTCGAGTGCCGGACTGTTTCTGCGTTCCCTCATCTTCGGACGACAGCGAACGTACTATTGGCTGAGTCACGGCTGCAGGACGAACTCGGATCCCGGTTAGATGCGCCATCACCCGGCCGCCTTCGTCCGCTAGCGTGAGGTCGTACTGGCGGAGAGCACCGGTATTTTCCCGTAGCCGGCCAAACGCGACGCACCGGCTAGGGAGGGGCTCTGGACATTCGACGCTATCAACCGCAAAGGGGATCTCAAGCTGTTCGCCGCTACCCCCGATCGCGGCCAGGCTCTGCAAAGCACCGTCCAGAATCGCCGGATGCAACCGGTAGCTATCCGGCCACCTCGTTTTCGATGCTTCCAGCTGACAGTAGACTTCTGACCCCTCGAATTGGATCTGGCGGATGACTTGGAACGACGGGCCGTATTTCAGACCGCGTTTAGAAAATGCAGCGTAGAATTCGTCCGGATCCAGAGATCGCTTACATCTCTGGCGAATCGCGTTGAGATCAATCTTCAACTCAGGCAGCCCTGGACTCCGCCGCGCTTTTCCTGTCATGCAAATCCCTTTGGCCTGATCGACGAGTTCAAAGCCGGCTGAGCCAGTTTTTTCTGGTTTAAGGGACAATCGAACTTGGACGCCGGACTCTTCGCAAATAACCGGCCGGCTCCAAACCACGCCAGTTAGCTGAATTTTATCCTCGTCGAACGCGAGACGGCTACCGGCAAGGGCAAGCTCCAGGCTGGCCGCGGCTGGCAAGATACTTTTTCCGCCGACGGCATGGTCTCGCAACACATTCTCATTCGGCTGAAAATAACTGCCATACACTTGTTCACGCAGGGTCGACTCGTTACTGTGAAGCAAGGGGTGCAATCGGCTCGGCGGAACCGGCGAACCGGCCATCGAATCGTCAAAGGCAGGCACCCAATAGCGTTCTCGACTGAATACATAGCCAGGCAAGCTTACTCGCCGGACGCATTCCCCGGGCCACATTTGCTCCCATTTGATTTCCACACCAACCACCCACAACTCGGCTAGCTTGTGCCAATGACGCCGCTGAATCAGACCATCGATGAATCGCTTCCCCTCTTCGCCTTCGAGCATGAGGGCGGCTCTCTGATCTCGCTTCGTGTTTCCGCGGAAAACCTCGACGGCCGGATCTCGAGCCAGAAAGCGCTCCAAGCTCTCCCGGAGTTGGGTTAGAGAATCAACCGGAACTGCCATTCGTTCCGGTAACGGTTCGCGACCGGCTTGCGTTATATAGGCAATCTCTGCCACCGTCGGAGGATTTTCCTGAGTCTTAAATTTCGAGATAAAGGCCAATAGACTGCCCGCCACCGCTCGGAGCCGGTCTTCATCGTAACCGGAAAGCAAGACAAGTGTCGGGGTCTGCTCGCTCCAATTGGTAGAATGCCGGGTTTCAACGTATTCCTCTAAGACCAAATGAGCGTTTGAGCCGCCAGCTCCGAAAGAACTAAGACCGGCACGCCGCGGATAGGTTACCTCTTGCTTATTTACAATTAATTTCGGCCGGAGCCATGCGGCTACTGATTGCTGAACCGCAAAGGGCGTCTCCGAGAACTGGATGTTCGGGCTAGGATTTTCGGAATGGAGGCTTGGCACGAGGGCCCCATGTTGAAACTGCAGCAATATCTTAACTAGCCCCGCCATCCCTGCCGCCGCTTCGAGATGGCCGATGTTTGATTTAACCGAGCCAATCGCGCAGAAATTGCGAGGCACCGCGCACTGTCCCATCAGATCCGGCTCACGTTCTTGTAGCACCGTCTGGAATGCGTTAGTGAGACCAGCAATTTCGATGGGATCGCCTAAAGCGGTTCCGGTGCCGTGCGCCTCGATATAGGTGATCGTTCGGGGATCAACATCCGCATCTCGCAAAGCGTCAGCGATCACTCCCGATTGGGCGGTCGGGTTAGGGACCGTGTAACCATTGGTCTTTCCACCATGGTTGATGCGGCTCGATTTGATGATGGCATAGATCCGGTCTCCATCCGCCAGGGCGCGCTCGAATGGTTTGAGGAAAACGGCCGCCACGCCTTCGCCCGGTACATATCCATCACCACCTTCACCGAAACTCTTGCAACGCCCGTCGGCAGCAGCAAAACCTCCCTGCGCCAAACCGACATCCCGTGACGGATGCAACAGCAAGTTCACTCCGCCAGCAATCGCCGCTTCGCTCTCGCCTCGATGAATACTTTCGCAGGCGAGATGAATTGCAGTCAAAGATGATGAACACATCGAATCGACAGCCATGCTTGGCCCGTTCCAATCGAAGAAGTAAGAGATCCGATTGGCGATCGATGCATAAGAAGAATTGAGCGACATCAGCTTTCCCGGTGCGGACCGATCAAGTCCCAGCAGTTGATACTGCCCATACATGACACCGACGAAAACCCCAATGCTCCGCTGGCAAAGCGCCGAACGACGATACCCAGCATCCTCCAGCACTAGCCAGACCGTCTCTAGAAACAGTCGCTCTTGCGGATCCATCACCTCAGCGTCGCGGGGTGATATCCGGAAAAAAGCGGGATCAAATTTGTCTACATCACCGAGAAATCCGCCCCACTTGTTATAGGTCTTACCCGGTTCGCTTGGCTTCGGAGCAAAGAACTGGTGATAATCCCATCGATCCGGAGGAACCTCGGCGATGCAATCGCGTCCGCTAACCAAATTGTCCCAAAATTCTTCAACGTTGTCCGCCATGGGGAAACGCCCGGACAATCCGACAATCGCAATCTCGGCGGTTCCCCTCAGATTGAGGCGCGGCAAATGTTGGGAACGAGAATATTCTTGGAGGGAAGACTGAGTTTGTTCGGTGATGGCGGCGGGCGATTGATCAACCGCCTTATTCCCCAAGAGTTGGGTTAGAGCGGCGCCGAAATGATTCTGAAAGTACCGGCCGAGGGTCTCCAAAGTCTGATATTCAAACAGGAGTGTCTTCGACAGCGGTCCGAAGTCTCGTTCTAAATACTGGGTGAACGATGTCACCAACAACGAATCAAACCCGTACCTTTCGAGCGGTTCTTCCGGCCGGATCCGTTCGATCGGGATTTTTGTCAAGGCTGCGAAACGCTGCTTGAGAAATCTGACGACCTCGGGCAACGGAATTGTACCGGCGATATCTTCCTTCGGCGATGAACCTGTCCCGATCCGGGATGGTGATTGGTCTTCCTCCAGTGGAGGCGTCGCTGCTGGCAATAACAACCCAGCAATCTGAGGCTCACCTACTTGCAATGCCGTCCGAAAAATCCGGAGGCCGTTCTCTACATCCAAGGGCACAATCTCACCGCTTTCAATCTTCGGATGGCGGCTTGCCGGTTGCATGCCGCCATGCTGCCAGAGCGGCCAATTGATTGAAACAGTCACACCCCGGCGCGATCCTTTAGCACGCAGCCCTTCCCGGTAGCGCGCAAAGGAATCCATAAACGCATTCGCGTAGGCGTAATCAGCCTGTCCGACATTCCCGACCAGGCCGGCTATCGAAGAAAAGAGGACGAAGAAATCGAGAGGGTCACCGGCCGTGAGCTCATCCAGCCAAAGTACGCCGTTGACCTTGGCCCCAAGGACGGTCTCTGCGTCAGCCAGCCGTTTGTTCCAAAACAGCGCGTCCCGGATTACGCCCGCCGCGTGAATAATACCGTTGATTGCTCCCAACTCATTCCGGGCCGTCTGCAGACAACGAGCCAGTTCTTCTCGCTCGCCAACATCCGCTTGGATCGGAAATATTCGTGCGCCGCCAACCTCCAAGTCACGGAATCGCGCCAGTAACGACTGATTCGGAACCGAGCGACTTACTAACGCGATCCGCGCTCGAAATCCGGTGGCAAGATAATTGACGAAAACCTGGCCCAATTCACCGTTGCCACCGGTCAGGAGATAGACCGCCCCCGGTCGCAACGGTAGCTCTCGGAGAGTCTCTGGCTCGAACGGCTCAGGCACAGAGATTTCCCGTCGCCCATTTGACCAACGAACCTGCACCGTATCGTCATGCGAGCTCAACTCTCGATAAACCTCTGCGGCATCACCACCAGCAACCATCTTCAGCCGCAACTTAGGTTGCTCTTGTCGCAGGGTTCGAGCGAAAGCGTGTATCGCTTCTTCCACCGGTCTTGCATCGGGCGAACAGTGGAAAATCAGAGGAAATTCGCGACGACTCCCTTGCCGGATAAGGGATTTAGTGAGGCGAAAGATCTGTCCAAATACCAACGAGACCGACACGTTGTCGGTTGCGGCGCCGTAGGACCACCGATAGATCACACTATCGGGTTGCAGCTCATCGATGACTCTGGAGAAATCCTCATCAACGTCAGGGCGCAGCGTTACGAGGGACTCAGCCCGCCGGTAGCTCGTTCCACGAAGAACCCTTACGATATTGAGCTCAGTCCGGACCTGACCAAGATCGCGACAGAATTCTTCTTGCTCGTCAAATACCAGCACTTTGCCTATGGCCAAGGGCGAGCGATCCGCGTGGCTCGGATCGATTCGCCAGCGGGGTCGTAGATACGTAATGCGGGGCTGCGCCGACGGAGTAAGTCGGACGGTGAAATCGTCAATCACCACCTGTTTCCGACCCTGCTGATCCAGCAGTGTGACCCGAAACTTCTGCACGTTCCCTTCGGAACCGACTAGCTCGCCGTAGGCATAGATAGCTGTGTCCGCTGACCAGAGGCGAACACGCCCAACTGAAAACGGCAAGGCACCGTTGCCTCCAGTAAACAATACCGCCGGTGTTTGCAGAGCGGCCTCCAGAAGACTTGGGGAGAACAGGAACGGCGAAACCGCCGCTTCCCGATTTGACTTGAGGATCGCCAATGCTTCTCCGGGCGCTAGAAACACCCTATCAATGGCCCGGAAACTCTCACCATATTGTAAGCCTCCCTCCTCCAGCCGCTGGTAAAAACCAGCACTGGAAATTTCCGTCGTAGCGCGCTGCTTAAATCCGGCTACATCGACCCGCTCCGGGTCGAGCTCGCTGCGACCAGTTCTTACCCGACCCGCGGCCGAAACTTCAGCCGAATCACCGGCGCGGACCTCAAACTTCAGCCATGCTTCGTGCGCTTGAAAATCCAGATGAAGATCGGTCGGACCGTTGAGAACAATTGGCCGAACCCAGACCACATCCTCGAGTTCAACCACTTTCGCGGAGTCACCTTCCCGCGCCGCATCAATAATGAGAGCGATGATCGCCGACCCGGGCACTATATGCCGGCCACTTACTATATGATCACGCAGGAAAGGCAGATCCGGGCCCAGTCTTACCGTTACCCGCTTCCCCGTGAGCGGGGAAATTCTCTCATTCGCCTGTGCTCGGCCTTGCTGATCAGGCCCCACTCTTTTTTGCCATGGCTGGCGTCCTGATAGTAGCGCGCGCCGGCCTTCTGAAGATGGCGCCGGCAAAATCCCCTCATTGTTCGCGGACTGAATCCAACACCGATCCCGAGCAAAAGGATATCCAGGTAACGAAAGCCGTTTCGGTCGTAGTTCACCGAACCGCGACGCCCAGTCTACTTCTTCTCCCTGAGCCCAAGCGCGGGCCAGCCCGTCCAAGGTTTCTTCGCTGGAGCTCGGACGAGCACGGCCCAATCGATGGGAAATCGCGCCTCGGTAAACTCCGGAAACCCCAATTCCATCCAGAAACGCGGCTAGCTTTTCTTCAATGTCTCGAAAGTCACTCGCCACAAAAGCGAGTCTTTCTTCCATGGGGTCCCGGCCAACCTGCAACGTGTAAGCCAGTTCTACCAAAGAATGACGTTGAAGCTGATTGCTACCCTGGCTCTGTCCGGCGATGTAGGAATGTAGCCGGGCTGCACGCTGCACTAACGCTTCCGCGGTCTTTCCGGACAAAAGGATCGCTTGGCCGGCTTGCTCATCGGCTGTCTTTTCCAAAAGGTTTTCCGTCACGAACTCCTGCAGCAACACATGCGCGTTGGTACCGCTGTAACCGAAAGAACTGACAGCCGCCAAGCGTGGCCGTCTTTCGCGTCGCGGCCAATCGCGGACCTCCGTGTTTACGAAGAATGGAGTCGTCTCAAAAGCGATCTCTTCATTTGGCTTATCGAAATTGATCGATGGCGGTATTTGTTGGTTTTTAAAGGCCAGTAAAACTTTGATCACTCCTACTAACCCGGCCGCAAATGAAGTGTGGCCGACGTTCGATTTCACCGATCCCAGCGCGCAGAACTGCCTTTTGTCGGTAAACGAACGGAACGCTTCGGTCAGCCCCCTTACTTCAACTGGGTCTCCCAGCAAGGTCCCAGTGCCATGAGCCTCAACGTAGTCGATATGTTCTGGATTGACTTCCGCTCTCCGGTAAACATCTCGGAGCAATTCCGCCTGCGACACAGCGCTCGGGGCGGTGATCCCGTTTGTCTTTCCGTCTTGATTGATGCCGGACCCTCTGATGACGCCGTAAACGTGGTCACCGTCACGAATCGCGGTGGCTAAAGGCTTGATCACAACTACGGCGACGCCCTCGCTTAGCGCGATACCATCAGCCCGATGATCAAACGGCCGGCATCGACCATGAGCAGAAAGCATCTGCAGCTTGCTGGTGGTAATTATCTGCTCAGCATCCAGGATCAGGTTGATACCGCCGACTAACGCCAAGTCACAGTCAGCTGCTTGAATGCTGCGACAGGCTTGATGTAGAGCCACCAATGAGGAGGAACACGCGGTGTCGAGAGAGATGCTGGGACCTTTCAGGTTCAACAAGTAGGATATGCGTGCCGCGAGAATTGAGGCCGTCAGCCCCATTCCGGCAAACGCCGATTGCGCCATCGAAGGGTTTTCCCGCTGAAGGACGCCTCCGTAGTCACCAACCGCAGCACCAACGAAAACCCCGCATTTGGTATTGGACAAAGAGCGGGCAGAATATCCGGCGTCCTCCAACGCGTTCCAAGCCTCTTCCAGAAAGATCCGCTGTTGCGGATCCATGACCTCTGCCTCGCCGTGTGAGAGATTAAAAAACAGCGGATCGAATTTGTCGACCTCATCGATAAACCCGCCCCAGCGACAGTAGGTCTTACCGTCGGCGTTAGGATCCGGATCAAACACAGAATCGATATCCCAGCGGTCAAGCGGGACCTCAGTCACACTGTCTCGGCCTTCCGCTAAATTCTGCCAGAAAGCGGACGCATCCGCAGCTCCGGGCACCCGGCAGGACAGTCCGATGATTGCTATTTCATCCGACGAATCGTTTTTCCGATTCTGCAGCCCGTTGGAGCTCACAACGGGTTGAGGCAAAACCACGCTGGAAAAGATCTCCTTGTGCTCGGAACCAGGATGCTGGGCGATTGGATCGCTGGGTGGCTGGACTCTTACAAACTCCTTTTTACTAAAGGCGTCCTTGGTGGCGGATTGCAGCTGTTCATCACGCTCCACCAGGCCACACACGTGCTTACTTAGCGATTCAAAGTCGACAAAGTCATAAACGATCGAGGCGTCGAGGTGCAGACCAAATCGCTGATTTACCAGATGGATAAATTCAACGCCGGAAACCGAATCGAGGCCGAGATCGCGGAAACTCGCCACCGGATCAAGCGCGCCCGGTTCCAAGTGTAACGTCTCGCAGAGATGCGTAGCCAGGTAGGCGCAAACTTCCTCCGCGAAACTAGATGCAGGCGGCATCAATGAGTCAGGCGGTCTATTCGTACTCGACAAACTCAACTTGGAGTTCTCCCGCTCAGCCTTCTCCGGCCACGACAAAGTTGTTTCCTCGGTCGCCGCAACCAGCTGCAGATCTCTCAAACGAACCCGCCCGTTTCGAGGGGGAGCGCTCTCTGTGCTCATCCCCGGCTTCTCGCCGGTCCGCTCGGAGTCTTGATCCTGTGCGGTTCCTGGTTCGCGGATAAATTGGGTGATACGCCGTTTAACCTCCGGGTGACCAAAGGTCTCTGCGTGCATCCGCAGTTCTTCTTCCAGAATACTAGGCAGTCGCTCTAGCTTCCGGCCGGCCAAGGTTCGCTTCAGCGTGACCAGCGTGTGTAGCGGCTTTTCAGCTAGCGCTCGTGCCTGCGCCAATGCCTCGTCGAATACCCGGGCTTGAGGCCGCAATAAGACATTAGGGCCCCGACGTAAAAGGTCGCTTCCCCGATACGTACCTGCCGTCAGCATCATCTCTGTCGCCAGCGCATCACCAAGTTTTTCAGAAAGGATGAAGGTTGCGCCTAACCCCGGGGTAAATCCGTATTTAGTGAAGGCCGCACTGTAGAGCGCCTCCTCCGCCATAATCACTAAATCAGCGTACAACCCAAAGACGAGGCCGCCTCCGGAAGCGTGCCCTTGCATCGCCGCAATCACTGGAACTCGGCATTGCAAAAAGCCTTTGAAGATGAACTCGAGGTCAGCAAACGTCTGAACCTGATCGGATAACGTCAGCAACTCATCCCGGGTTCCGCCCATCGAAAAAATGTTCTCGTAGCCCGTCACGATCGCGACCTTGATTGAGTCGGTGCGTTCGATTTCCGCGAAGCTCGCCATCAGTCCGCGAAGAATCGCTGGCGTGAACATGTTGCGATTCGGCCGATCTTGCATTCGGACGACAGCGATATGCTCCTCGAGAATCAGTAGCTCGACCTCGGGAGCCGGTTCGGGCACAGAGACAGAGTCGAGCCAATGGTTAAGTGTGATCTTAGGTCGCGCGGCGTCGGTCGACGGAGCCTTGACCATGTTGCCTTTGACCGGCTCTTCTCCGCTCTCGAAGCTCCCGTACCAATAGCGTTTCGTGGCAAACACGTATCCGGGCAATGACACGCGAGCCGGAACAGAAGCATAAAGCCGCCGCCAGTCGACGGATTCTCCCGTGACCCATCGGCTGGCCAACTCCTCCAATTCAGTGCGGCCAAGCGGCCGGTTAGGTACCGCTTGGTCTTTCAAGTCGCCATCCTGAATTCGGCGATTTTTCGAAGCACGACCGCGATAGACGTCTGAAGGCGCCTTTCCACCCGCAAGAAAAAGCTGCAGACGAGACTCTAATTCGCTCGCGCTTTCAACCACCAACGCCAGGCGTTCCTCCATTTCCTGGCGTCCGGCCTGCAGAGTATAGGCGATTGCGTCGATGGCCTCACTCGGCTCTGGCTTTTCCAAGGCTAGATAATCCCGGAGACGCGCAGCCATCGTCCGCAATTGTGAATCGCTTCGCGCTGATATCACGACTATCACCGGCGCGGTGGACGTTCGCGTTCGATCGTGGGTAGTAGACCTGCTTTTGTATTCCTCGACGATTAGATGAGCATTGGAACCACCTGCCCCGAACGAACTGATACCGGCACGGCGCGGCGCGACTTCACCGTCCACCACGGGCCGCACCCACTCACCCAATTCCGATTGAACTCGGAACGGCGTTTTGGAAAAATCGATATCCGGGTTGCCGGGTTGGCTGTGCAAAGAGGCTGTCAATTTCCCGTGCTGAATCTGCAAAAGGACCTTAAGTAGACCCGCGATCCCGGCCGCAGCCTCCAGGTGCCCAATGTTAGACTTTACGGAGCCTAAAGCGCACCACTGCACAGGAATGGTGGAACCGCCGCCGGCCCTCCTCCGCACTGCCTCCGCAAAGGCGCGCGTCAGTCCATCTACTTCGATCGGGTCCCCTAGCGCAGTCCCGGTTCCGTGGGCCTCAATATAACTGATAGTGCGGGGATCGAGGTCCGCCTGGTTGAGAGTTTTAGAGATGATTGCGGCTTGGGCTGCCGGATTCGGGACGTTGAATCCGTTCGTGCGGCCACCATGATTGATCGCTGAAGCTTTGATAACTCCATAAATGTGATCACCATCCCGCTCAGCTCTGTCGAGTGGCTTAAGGATCACTACGCCAACCCCCTCGCCTGGAACATATCCGTCTGCCTCGGCCCCAAAGCTGCGACACAGACCCGTCGGGGACAAAATTCCGAGCGAACACGCGCTGGCGAGCTTACTTTCATCCAGGTGCAAATTGACGCCGCCCGCGACCGCCAATCGACACTCATCGTTTCGGAGGCTCTCGCAGGCCAGATGAATGGCGGAAAGTGAAGCCGAGCAGGCGGTGTCCACCGGCAAGCTCGGGCCGCGAAAGTCGAAATAATAAGAAACCCGGTTGGCCAAAGACCACTCTCCGGAATGATCGACCCGGGTAGGAATCCGGCGGTTTCGCAGCACCCCCAACACTTGATAGGAATTGTGGGTTACCCCGGCGAAGACACCCACGTTTTCGCGTTCCTCAGGACGGAGCCAGGCCAGCAACTGGCTCCGCGCGTACCCAGCGTCCTCCAGAGCATGCCAGGCCGTTTGGAGAAATAGCCGCTCCTGGGGGTCCATAACCTCCGCCTCGGCTGGCGAAATGTTAAAGAAGGCCGCATCGAACTGGTCGACGCCGTCTAAGAAACCACCCCACTTGCAGGACAGTTTGCTCAGGTCCGCGCTTATCTCTTCGCCCCCAGCAACCGTTATCCATCGGCGGCGAGGAAGCTCCGTAATAGAGTTGCGGCCATCCCTGAGGTTTACCCAAAATTCTCTCCCATCGTCAGCTTGAGGGAATCTTCCCGCCATCCCAATAATAGCGATATCCCGGACGGACGACTGCCTTTCAACCGGCTCGCTGATCCGCTCTGGTCCTGTTCCGGAAAGTGGTGTTGACGGCTGGGCGTCGGAGGCAGATTTTGGCGTGGTCTGGGCGGGCGCCTCCTCGAAAAGCCGGATCAGCTCGGATCGATGGTGTATTAGCAGATACTCACTTACGGAAGCACTGTTCGGATATTCGAAAAGCAAAGTCTTCGGGACCGTCGGCAGGTCTTTCTCAATGGTCCGATTGAATGCAGTGATCAAAATCGAATCCAGGCCGTAGTCGACCAGGGAAGCGTCAATATCGAAGCGCTCTGCCGGGATCTTCAAAAGATCGCTCAATAATTTCTTAGCGTAGCCTTGGGTGTAAATGGCCAGCCCACCCTGGTCCAATGCCGCCCGCTGGACCGGTTGTCCCGCCGGCCGTTCGTCGTAAATTTGAGCCGTCCGTCTCAACAACTGGGCGCTTTGGCCGAGCCCGATCAAGGCCGCTGGGCCGCACACCCCGACCGACTGTTCCAGCAACTCTAGTCCCTGTTCGTTAGTCAAAAACGGAAGCCCGGTTAATCGAGCGGCTTCCTGTGCCCTCGACGTTAGCTCTTCGAGGGATACGTTCTTGACGATGGTCGCTCGCTGCCACATCTGCCAATTGATCGACAGAGTGCGTCCCTTTCGCTTGCCCTGCCGGCGCAACTCTTCTCGGTGAGCAGAGAAGTCATCGAGGAAGCGGTTTGCGAAGGCATAATCCGATTGACCTGGTTCAGGCAGCAGCGACGCGATCGACGAACAGAGCAAGAATCCGTCGAGCGGTTCATCCGCCAACGCCTGGTCCAGGTTAACTGCAACCTGCAACTTAGAGGCAATAACCTCATTTAATTCCGCCCGGCTCTTGTTCAGCACAAAATTATTTCGAACCACGCCTGCGGCGTGAATCACCCCATTAATTTTGCCGAAGCGACCTTTGACTTGGCAGATCACGTCGTTGACTTGGGAGCGAACGCTCAGATCCGCTCGTATTGGAATAATCTCACCACCCAGAGCGATCAGTCGCTCGAGGTCATCTACTTGGTTCGCGGTCAACTCCGACCGTCCAACCCAAGCCAACCGAGCATTATAGCTTCGAATTAGATGCTCCGAGAAGATACGGCCTAAACCTCCCGCGCCGCCCGCGATGAGGTACACCCCCTCCGGCCGAAACCAGCTCGACTCCGCCTTTGGGAGTTCTAGCTCCCCCAGCGTCTTCCTCTCTCGAACCCCGTTCCGGTACCGCACTTCGCGCGCACCATCAAACCGCTGGATCTCCTCCAGCAACGAGCCCGCCGGATCGTCCGTAAGAATTGAAAGCGTCCGAATTCTTGGATTCTCCTGAGCTACCGTTTCGAGAAAGGCACTGATCGCGCTGATCTCCGGCGGAACGTCTGGCCCGTAAACCAAAAGAAAACGGACGTCATTTGCCGGGCGGCTACGGAGGAGGTTCTTACACAGGGAATAGACCGTTTCAATTCCAAGAGCCACCTGGTCGGATGCCGTGGAAACCGATCTGCCATGGTAAACGATCATCAGCGGCGCCAGAGTCGCCAGAAGTTCCGAATAGTCCGAATCTGATCTTAACGGCGCCAGCGCGAGCTGACCGATTACCTTGCATTCTTCGCTTTCTTGCAGTCGCCACAGCTTCAGGTCAGACAATCGGCGCTCAAGCTCCCGACTGAGCGCTTCATCGTCAATCACCAGAACGTTCCCTGAGAGCAGCTCTGGGTTTGCACTTTGAAGTGAGGCTGTCCGCCACACCGGCTCAAAACAGACTCGCCGGTTTACCTGGTCCGTGGTGAAGCTCGTGGCTTCAGTTAGTAACCGAAGGCTCGGTGCCGCGCTTCCCGGGCTCCTGCTCGGCGGATCGACCCAATACCGCTCCAAATCAAAGGGGTACGATGGCAGGGAAAGACGGCCACAGGACTCACCCTGGTGTAAGGTTTTCCAGTCAATTTCGTACCCTTTTACATAGAGTCCTGCCAGAACTTGGAGCTTGTCTCGATAATCGGCTACGTTTGTCGAGGTAGTTAGTTCTGCTAAGGCTGAACGCTGAACCTGACGATAAATGGCAGCATCACTCGGCGCTATCGATTTGACGGTTTCAACCATCGCATTACCGGGCGTCTGGCCGGATGCGAGCAGTTCCAACGTCTCCCGTAGCTCCAAGACTGAACCGACAATGACTGTCTGCCGTTTCTCGAAATGGCTCCGGCCAACGTTAAGCGTATAACAGATACTCGCTAGCTCTACGTCGTCCCGCTCCGGTTCCGAAAGCCAAGCAGCCAGTTCTTTGATCCGAGCCCTCAGAGCTTGGTCGGTGCGTGCCGAGAGCGTGGCGAGATAAGCCGGCTTAGAAGTCGACGCCGTCCTGCTTCGAAGCGGCGGCTCCTCGATCACGATGTGAACGTTGGTACCGCTGAATCCAAACGAACTCACAGCGGCTCGCAATGGCTGGCCGTTCGACGCCTGCCAATCTGTTAACTCGCGATTGACCCGGAACGGACTTTCCGCGAACTCGATATGATGGTTGAGGGTCGCAGCATGTAACGAGGGCGGTAGTTGCTTATGCTGCAAAGCCAACAATAGCTTCACGACGCCGGCTCCAGCCGACGCTAACAGGGTGTGACCAATGTTAGTTTTTGCCGAGCCAATCCGGCAGAACCCGGTCTTATCCGTAAATTGCCGGAATGCTTTGGTTAACGCTTCGACTTCAATCGGGTCACCTAGCTTGGTTCCAGTTCCATGACATTCGACGTAACTGATCGTTCCGGGATCGATGGAATAACGATGGTAAACCTCGGTTTCGAGTGCGGTTTGAGAAGGACCACTCGGCGCCGTGATTCCGTTAGTTTTGCCATCTTGATTGACTCCCGAACCGCGAATAATGCCGTAGACGTGATCGCCGTCCCGCGTGGCATCGGCCAGGCGTTTCAAGACTAGAACGACCACAGCTTCACCAGGAACGAATCCGTCCGCCTCGTCGCCGAACGTTTTACATTTCCCTTCCGGTGACAGCATGCCTGTCTGACTCAGCCAAATATACAGTTGCGGGGTATTCATGATAGAAACCCCTCCGGCGAGCGCCATATCACTCGTTCTTAACTGGAGACTTTCGCAAGCGAGATGAATGGCGACTCCCGTCGATGAACAGGCCGTGTCGAGAGTCAGAGTCGGACCCTTCAGGTTTAGGTGATAAGCAATTCGTGCGCTAAGGATAGCCGGCGAAGTTCCAATAAACGAAAACGCTTCTTTATCCCTATTCGCAGCCCGCAAAACGTCGATGTAGTTGTCTCCAACACACCCGGCAAAAACCGCGCAACGTTTCCCGTTGAGTTCGCTGCTCCCATATCCTGCGTCCTCCAAGGCTTTCCAGGATTCCATCAGGAAGAGGCGATGGTCTGGCTCCATGAGCTCCGCTTCGTGCGGAGAAATGCCAAAAAAGAGTGGATCAAATAAGTCGATATCCGAGAGGAACCCGCCCCACTTCGAGTAGCTGCGTCCAGGTTCTCCTGGCTCCGGCTGGTAGAATTCCGCGAGCGACCATCGATTGGCAGGCACCTCAGTAATCAAATCTTTGCCAGCAGCCAGATTTGCCCAGAACTCGTTAAGGTCGCGGGAGCCGGGAAAACGAGCTGACATCCCAACCACAGCTATGGGCACCAGTAGGTCCAGATTGCTGTCACTACTATCTGAACCCAGCCTCGCAGTTGTTTTGGTGGCGACGGTAGGCGTTGGCTCTACCTCCGGGGGAAGCGGCTCTGGCCAGGTTGCTTGCCGGCCGACAAATTCGCGTATCGCGCTGCTATCTGTTGATACTATCTGCTCACTCAGACTTCGGATATTGGGATGGTTAAACAGATCGACCGGCCTCAGCTGCGTACCCAGGGCCTGATTTAATCCCTCCACAATCTCAACACTAACAATTGAATCGATCCCTAGATCTTGGAAGGGTGTTCCCACTGAAAAGTTAGATGCGTCCAGCCACAGCGCCTTCTGCAATACGCCGGCCACCTGGGCTTCGACGTGCGCCTGCATATCTTCCCAGTCTCCTGGCGAATCTGACTTTCCCTGCAGTGCCGAGGTGGGCGGCTGCTCCTGCCCTAGCGAAGAAGCCGGTCCGTTATGAACGTCGGTTTGCCCGAGAGTTGTCTTCGGACCGCTCTGTCTCGAGCGTAAGTTAACACCGGCAACTCGGTTGTTGTTTTCCGCTAGTAACAACGTTAGCAAATCCCCCGTCGCAACCGGGCGGAGCTCTTCCGCGGCAGCGACTTTGCTAAAGCCCTCTTCGGTCAGCGCCCGCTTCCACATCCCTCGGCTCAGCAACGGTGCGTTCGGCAGCCGCCGGTGGTCATCTTGGAAATGCCACCAACCATCCAACAATCCATAGGTTAGCGTGTTGAATACGGTCGCTCTGGTGACTTCGATCAAAGCCAATAGCCCGTTTGGCGCCAGAATCCCTTTAATCAACTGGAGGCCTTGCTGAAGACTACTGGAGACGTGTAGAGCGTTTGCGGCCAATACCACATCCGCACTACCACTCTTGATTCCTTGCTCGGCCAGTCCTCTCTCCAGATCTACGGTTGCGAACCGCATGAACGGAAAGCGTTGCGCAAAGTGCTTCCGGAAATGGGCTTCGAAGCCCGGGGAGACATCCGAATAGATATATTCGATGCGCCCGCCATGGCGCTCTAATGCAGAAGCCACAAATGTTGTGGTGCTGCCGGTGCCGGCCCCTATCTCTAAGACCCTTACTTTTTTTGGCTCCGGCAGCTCCGCCAGACGCAATGCCACCGCCCGATCGATCGCGAAACCAGCTAGCTTATTAATATAGTCGGTTAACGCCGTTCCTTTGTAGATCCTCTCCACCAGATGCAACGATCCGTTCGGAAACATTATTTCCGTCGCTGCTCTTTTACCCTGCAAGATGCTCGGTAGAGCCGGGATGCAAGTCATGAGGAGCTGTGCGTGCCCGGTCAGTTCCGGATGCGCGGCTAACAAGCGATCGTACCGCTCACCTAACTCCTTTTCAGACAGCGCCGGAATGTCAGTTTCCCTTAATATCGCCATCACAGACGCGAAGAGCCGCTCGTGCCTCGGAATGACTCGTAAGCTTCTTTTGAGGTCCTCCGGATTTGAGACATTCACCGGAATGGACAAATGCGTCGATAGCTGCGAAAGCAAAGCCAGCCGTCCAAACTGCTCGAGATCCGGAACTCCGCCAAGTTCGCGTTGAAGCGCTTCACTCTCCGGTTCGAGTACATTCGCTCCTGGCCCGGTCACGGCTTCTCGTAGCTCCTGCCAAATGGAACGATAAGGGATAGGACGAACGACTCTGCGCTGATCCTGCTTCACTCTAAAGTCGTCCAGGAGCGCAGAAGAGCCTTTCAGAACAGTGAGTTCCGGCAGTCCATAGGCTATCACACGTTCAACGACCTCGATGCCTTCGGGCGCCTCGATCGATAGCATTCCGACCTCTGCCAAAATCCTACGATGGTAGTCGTTCGCCACGACACCAACTTCCCCCCAATAACCCCAATTGATCACGTGCACAGGGAGGGCTATTGCCCGCTCGATCCACCGACTGAAAAGATCCGCGAATACACTGCCCGCTGCGTAATTACTTTGGCCGGCATTGTTGCGAAACGATTGCACCGAGGAAAACACCATGAGCCACTCGGCCTCCGCGTGTTTCGTGGCCAAGGCGAGATTTGCCAGCCCAGCGACTTTCGCTTCGAGCGGGATTATGAAATCCCTCTCTTCCATTCGTTCGACGCGACGATCCCTCAAAACCAGCGCCGAATGAACCACCCCGTGCACCTCACCCCACCGAGCTTTGATCGCGGCAAACGCTGATTCTACTTCAGGCCCGCTATTGATATCAGTTGTGAGATAGATCAGTTGCCCACCCTGATCTGCTGCCGCCTTTATCCTACGCTCGATCTCGCCGTCGACAGGTCTGCGCCCGATCCAGGCCACCCGGGCGTGATATTTCCGCCAAAGGTGCTCGCTGAGAACACCTCCGATCCCTCCCGCTCCGCCCACGATCACATAAACTCCATCCGGACGGAACGCCGCGCTCGGCGCCGGTGGTATTTCCGCAGGCCATAACACCATTTCATAGCGTTTCCCATTTCGCCATGCAATTTTTTCGCTCTTTCGCTGAGCAGGTTCCGCTACGATCGCCGCCCCCGCTGCGCCAGCCGTCGCTGCGGTGGTTTCACCGATGTCGATACAGGTCACTTCAAGATCCGGGTATTCACTTCCGAGAGAGCCAGCCAGACCCGAAACTGCAACAGAATAAGGTTCTCCGGACTCGGTCCCAACCACCGGCCAGGCCATGCGAGTAACCACCTTCAGGCAAAGGCCAGGGTTCCACCGGCTACTCTTCTGCAACGCTTTAACCAGCCTGAACAGAGACATGACTCCCTGCTCCTGACCGCGGCGGACACGATCCATTTCGTCAACCCCGGTCGTTTTGCCCGTGACGAAAAAAATCAGTTCCGGCTGGTTAAGCTCTTGAACGGTGCGTGTCCAAGTCGAAGGATCCGCCACATCCAGATGCCAAACCGATCCGGACAACCGCGTATTCTCCGTGCCCAACCAGATCTGTTGGGCGTGCGGATATCGATCAATCAGGGCCACCTCAAGGGGCGTTGATTCTACAAAGATCAGCCAGACGTTTTGGGCAGCGCGATCTGTGCCTTCTTCCAACGGCTTCTCGACCCAGTCTGAAAGGAAACAAATATCGGATAATTTGTCTTTTGCTGGACGAGCGAAATAGCCTGACAATCTCGCGCAAACCAATCCTTCGCCGTCCATTAAAGTGATTTCCGCTCCCGAGTCCGGATGACTCTCCACGTGGACCCAGGTTCGGGCCGTCAAAGGCCGCAAAATCCGTACGCGCTCGACACTGAAAGGCAATTGCGGATCGCGCTGTGCGCTATCTCGTCCCAATGCCAGGCAGGCTGCAGCTTGTAACGCCCCATCGAGTAGACCCGGATAGAGTGTGTATCTGGAAAACGCTGCAATCTTGTCACCGCCGATTTCAATCTCTGCCAGAACCTCGTCGCTTCCCATCCAGAGCCGTTGGACGGTACGGAACGACACACCATAATCGATGCCCGCCTCAGCAAACTTGTGATAGATCGTTTCCGATTCCATCGGCCGGCTACAACGTTGACGGATTGCCCCGAGATCCGAGTTCTCCAAACCATTGAGCTGGTCGGTGTACACGATATCACCCTGCGCGTAGCTGGTGGCGCTGTCGTCCCGATCGCTATCCATCACAAACCGCACCCGATCATCCTCGATACGCAGTTTCAGATAAATCTCGCCGTCTGCTCGGTCGAAGGGTCGGAGCCATCTGACGGAGCGAAGCTCTATCTGACTTTCCGGCTTCAAAGAATGGGCAGCTTCAAACGCCATTTCTAAATAGGCGACCCCAGGAAGTACCGGTTTCCCCGCAACTTGGTGCTCCGCCAGCACCCATGCTGCCTGCTCGAAGCGTTTGCTGAAAATCGTACCGGCTTCACAATTTGGTACGAGTCCATCGAGGAGTGGGCCAGATGCAACCGGTCGCTCCAACAACTCCACTTGTGGGGGCGGATCGATCCAAAACGAGGTCCGCTCAAAAGGATAAGTCGGCAACGAAAGCAATTGGTGGGACTCAGCGATATGTAACCCTGACCAATCGAGACGCTCCCCTGCCAGGTAGAGGTTTCTGACCTCGCTCAATTTTGCAACGTACGACTCGGGAGTGCGCAACAAAGTGTCCAGCTCTTGCAAATAATGCCTTCGTGGAACGCGCACCTTCGCTGCTTGATCATCTATCCCTATATAAGGGGCTTGCCCGGAACCCGGCTCGTTTAACGCTCGGCGCAGAGCTGTCCGCAAATCATCGAGTGAACGCGCAACGAACGCAGCTTTTTTATCAAAATGACTGCGACCGGCATTCAGGGTGTAACTAACCGATTCCAATGAGAACTCGTCCGCTTGAGGTGATTCCAGCGCCTTGACCAGAGATCCCAGCCGCCGCCGCAACGCCGCGTCGGTAGTAGCAGAAACCGTAACCAGATAAGCGGGTTTTTGCACCGAAGGCACGGGTTGCCTTCGAGGTGGCTCTTCCAACACCAGGTGCACATTGGTTCCGTTGAACGAGAAGGCGCTAACGGCTGCTCGTCTGGGCTGCCCTTCCGTTTGCTTCCATTCGCGCCGCCCGCGATTCAGAAAGAATGGACTATTAGCGAAATCGATCAGCTCATTCTCTCGATCGCAATGCAGCGTGGCCGGCACCTCGCCATGTTTGATGGCTAGTATAACCTTGATCACACCGGCAACTCCGGCTGCGGACAAAGCGTGGCCAATATTAGATTTAACTGAGCCGATGGCACAAAAACCGTTCTTATCCGTGAACCGCCTAAACGCGTCGGTTAACGCCTCGATTTCGATGGGATCACCGAGCTTCGTGCCCGTGCCGTGACACTCGACATAGGAAATCGTTTCCGGGTTGATACCGAATTTCTGATAGGTTTCTATCTCAAGCGCAGCTTGGGAAGGCGCGCTCGGGGCGGTTATTCCGTTCGTTTTGCCGTCATGATTCATGCCCCAGGCGCGGATCACGGCATGGATTCGATCACCAGCACGCAGCGCATCGCTAAGGCGTTTCAAAACCAGAACACCCACGCCTTCCGCCGGCACAAAACCGTCAGCAGAATGACTGAACGATTGGCAACGGCCGACGGCAGACAACATGCCTAAGCGGCTGAAAGAAACGTGCAACCTGGGTGTCGCAAATACGGTCACACCGCCAGCCAAAGCTAGTTCGCTGTCTCCAACCCGAAGGCTTTCACATGCTAAATGAATTGCCACCAACGAGGAGGAACAGGCCGTGTCGACAGACAGAGCAGGCCCCCGCAGATTTAGATGATAGGCGACCCGGCCGGCCAGAATGGAGGAAGCATTACCAATAAAAGCATACGAATCGGCCCACTGATCTGTCATCGCCAATCGATGGTCGTAATCACTGGGACCGCAGCCAACAAATACGGCGCACCTTTTCTTATCTAAGGCCACATTCGAGTAACCGGCGTCCTCCAATGCTCGCCAACTCTCCATGATGAACATCCGCTGCTGCGGATCCATATGCTCGGCTTCACGTGGCGAGATATTAAAAAAGAGCGGATCAAAAAACGCGGCTTCCGACAAAAAACCGCCCCACTTACTGTAACTCTTCATGGGTGCGCCCCGGTCCGGGCTGTACCAATCACCAATCGACCAACGGCTTGGTGGTACATCCCGAATCGCATCTTTGCCCGACCTGAGATTTTCCCAGAACTCTCCGGTGTCGGCGGCACCAGGGAACGCTCCGGAAAATCCAACAATGGCGATCGCAGCGGCATCAAGACCGCCACCAGAGGTTTCCCGATGAGAAACGTCGGGTCCAGTGGTCTCGACCGCAGCTCGGTTATTGGAAACCAGCTGGTTAACGACGCCCACTGGTCTCGAAGGCAAAATTTCGAAAAGCTTCTGCCGCATCTCGTCGGTGAGTAGTGAGGCGGCTCGTTGAACTAGCCCTTCGATTGTAGGGTAGTTGAAAAGGTCCGTAGACCTCAGCTTCACTGGCAATTCAGCGTTCAGCTTGTCAACGATCTCAACGGAGAGAATCGAATCGACACCTAGGCTTTCGAAAGTGGCCTGCGGACGAAACTCGTCAGCATCGGTCTGCAAAACTTGCCTGACGACATCACCCACCTTTTCCAGCAAAATCTCCTCGGCATCCACAGCTTCTGACAGGGCGATCTCGCTTTCTTCGATGTGAACCTGAACCGCAGCATTGGACCGGAGTTCTGAATAATTAGCCGTTGTCTCTTTCGGGCTGTTAACCACGTCGAAAGCAACGACTCCATCACTTTCGCCGACGACGACAGCCTGGAATAACCGAGCGGCAGTCGGGCTCGATCTGCCGAGTAAAGAAACTTCTCGGAAGCCTTCCTCATAGAACGTCTGACGCCATTGATTTGACGTCAAAAGAGGCGCATTATTTGTCCGGCGTTCACTATCCCGAAACAGCCACCATCCATCAAGCAGGCCGTAGGTAAGTCCGTTGAACACACGCGCTTCGATTGCCTCCACTAAGACCAGAATACCTTGTGGCTTCAGCAAGGCTTTGCACGTCTGGAGCGATCGATGCAGCAACCGCGTGGTATGGACGACGTTCGCCCCAAGCACAAGGTCGAAGCTCTGTGGAAGAAGTTTCTGTTGCTGAAGGGGCGCTTCGATATCGAGACGTTCGAAGCGCATAAAAGGGTAACGCGCGCGATAGGTTCGTTCCCCGTAATGTGTAAAAGCCAGAGAGATATCGGTGTAGCAGTATTCCAGTCGATCCCCAAACTCTCGTAAAGCGTCCACCACAAATCCCGTGGTTCCGCCCACCCCAGCCCCGACCTCGAGGATGCGCACCTTGGCGTTACGATTTTCTCGGATCCGCGCCGATACATATCCGCGAACCGTAGCAGCCGCGATTCGGTTAAAATAATCCATCAGCACGGTGCCCTGATAAATCCGATTGATCAGATCAACCGAACCGTTCGGGAACATTACATCAGCCGCAGAAATGCTCCCGCTGATCACTTCAGGTAACGCCTCGATGCACTTTCGAAGCAGCGTTCCATGCGGAACCAGATTGGGATACTTAGTAGAAAAGCTTTCCCACGCTGCTGGTAGAGCAGCTAACTCGCGCTCGGTTTCCTTCTCCCCTGCGCGTGGCCCAGACCTAATTCCATCAGCAGTTTCTTCGACCAGGCCCTTCTGTTTCAAAAAATTAACCAGCGAATCACAAAGCCGGTAATACTTTTCCGGAACATTCAACACTCGTCGCACTTCCGGTCGAGAAATAGCTCCCTGCGACGGCCGGCAGATGCCGCGCAGTTGCCAGTCCCGCAGGAGCGTAAGACAGCCTAACCATTCGACGTGCTCAAACCCGCGGCATTCGGCATCTACTAACTCCGGATCCAATCCCAGGTCTGCATCCGGAGTTGCCTCGATTCGGCTGGCGACTCCAGCAATAACCGAGTCAGCAGTTGCATTTGCACTAGACTTAGTCGAGCTCAGCTTCCTTAGGGCGCGAGTCCGATAGCCGCTGAGTTTTACCAGCACTTCCCCTCGATCACTAACGAGAGATATATCGGACTCGATCCCATGTTGCACATGGACCCAAAGTTCCTCGGTCAGTGGCTTGGAAATGTCGAGCTGCTCAAGACTGAACGGTAATCGAAGTTCACGGGTTTCACTTAAAATCAGCCCGGCGGTCGCCTGGAGGGCGCCGTCCAGCAAGCTCGGGTGTAAGACGTATTCGTTCAGTTCATGAGTGCAACTCCTTGGCAGTCGTAGCCGAGCCAAGACTTCATCGGCTCCCGACCAGCAGCCTATCAAACTTTGAAAATAGCCTCCGTAGGTCACTCCAACTTGGCCAAAGGCTTGGTACAAATCGCTAACCGCGATCTCTTGAGAACAACGCTTTCGCACGGCGTTGAGATCAAGCTCCCGGCCGTCTGCTCCGCTCGCAACCGGCTCTACCTCCCCTTGGACATGAACCAGTTGTCCATCTTCTCCCGAGCTCTCCACCGTAAAAACAATTCGCTTGGCTTCAGGCCGTAAGCGTACCTGGACATCATTCGCCCGCAGACCTTCCACCGGCCTTAACCAGACAACTGATCTTAGACGGATAGCCTGGTCCGGAAAGATCGCCGCGGCCGCCGCTCGCGCCATTTCGAGGGAAACGACTCCCGGTAAAATGGCCTCTCCTTCCACCTGATGTTCGACTAACACCCGATCGGTCGGAGCGAATCGTTTAAAGAATATAGTCCCAACGTCTAAGGTAGGTTTTACTCCGTCCAGCACTGGCCCCAACCGGGAGGACCGCTCGATGGTTTTCCGCGGGCGCAGCCAATAACGCCTGCGGTCAAATGGGTAAGAAGGAAGTGATAAGCGCTGCCCAGGTTGGCCAAGGTAATCCTCCTTCCATTTGATGTTAATACCGCCGACCCAAACCTGAGCTAACCGTTGCCAATCCCGCGCCTGCAACAGCATGGAAACAAACTGATCTCCCTGATCGCCTTCGATCAACCGGCTCATGACCTCCGATGTCTCAGCGTTTCCGCGCACTAACCCCGAATTGTCAGGATCGTCTGCGAACCGGCGCAGTCTTTCAGCAACCTCCAGAAGGGTCTCAGCAACAAAAGCCAAGCGTTCCGGCATCGGCTCACGACCCACTTGTAGGGTGTAAGCAAGATCACGCAACCCGATGCCTGAACCATTAGTAGAAGCAAGGTCAATATGCCTGACCAGGTTCGTGGCGGCAGCTATCAGCCGGTCCTTTGTCCGAGCCGACAGGACAATGAGTTCGGCTGGTGTTTCTACATCTGGCGTTACTAACGCTGATACCTGGCCAATGAATTCCTCGATTACAACATGCGCGTTCTCGCCGGAAAACCCATATGAGCTCACCCCAGCGCGTCGCGGGATCTCATTGCCTTGCTCATCCTTCAGTCGATCCCAAGGAATATTCCGGTCAACGATATAAAAAGGAGTCTGAGCCAGCTCAATCTTCGGGTTACAATGTTCAAAATGAAGATTCGCAGGAATGGTCTTGTGCCGCATAGCTAGGACCACTTTGACGACTCCTGCCAAACCCGCCGTCGCTTCCAGATGCCCGATGTTGGTCTTGACGGAACCGAGGCCACAATAGCCGGTACGACCTCTCAGCACCTGAGCTTTCTCGAATGCCGCGGTCAGACCCTGGATCTCGATCGGATCACCGAGCGGTGTACCGGTCCCGTGAGTCTCGATGTAACTCAACGTTTCCGCCGGAATACCAGCGCGCCTCAGTGCCGCGACGATCACCTCAGTTTGAGCCTGCGGGTTGGGTACCGTTAGGCCCGCTGCCCGGCCGCCGTGGTTCTCGGCTGATCCTCGGATTACCGCATAAATCGGATCTCCCTCCGCGCGGGCTTTGGACAAAGGCCGCAACAACAATGCAACGACGCCCTCGCCGCGCACGTAGCCGTTTGCCTTTGCGTCGAAGGTCCTGCATCGAGAGTCCGGGCTAAGCATCCCTGTCTTTCGGCCGATCCGGTTAAGCTCCGGATCCAGAATCAGGTTGATCCCACCAACAATCGCCAACTCGCATTGACCGGATTGCAATGCGACCACTGCCCGGTGCAACGCCACAAGTGAACTCGAACACGCGGTGTCTATTGGTGCGCTTGGTCCGCGTAGATCGAAATAGTAGGAAACGCGATTTGCTATCAGCGATGCGGCGGTTCCCAGAAAAAGCTGCGCTGCTGAATCCACCGAACTGTCTTCCGCTTCGCCGCTGTATTCACTGTTGCCAACTATCCCAACAAAAACACCGGTTTTGGTTCCCGACAGCTCACCGGGTCGGCGACCGGCATCTTCGATAGCTCTCCAGACCGTTTCGAGAAATATTCTTTGTCGCGGATCCATGGCTTTGGCTTCCCGCGGCGAGATACCAAAGAAGGGCGCGTCAAACTTATCCACGTCTTCGATAAATCCGCCCTGAATTGTCCCATCGCGCTCGACTTCGCCAACTCGCTGCCAAGGGAATTCCGTGATCGCGTCCTTTCCCGTGGTCAAGTTCTGCCAAAACGTTGGTATATCCGGAGCCTGGGGCAACCGCGCATCCAAGCCAATGATAGCGACTGGTTCGCAACTTGTGTAACTGACCGGGATCAAATCCCCGCCGACTTCGGTAGCCTCGATTGGACGGGCCTGAAAACCTGGCGAAAAGGCCCGGGGCTTGTCGCTATCTTTAATGCTCTCCTGCCGACTTTGAGCAAGATTTCGCGAGGCGACTGCCGGTTGCCGTTCTATCAGAAACTGGGCAACCCCTTCGATGGTTTTATAGTGGTAGAAGCTGGTAACATCGACGTTAAGCCCATAGGTATGGTTTAGTTCAACACTTAGCCGCGTAAACCGGATTGAATCGAAACCCAGCTCTACCAGCGGCCTGCGCACATCAAGGTCTTCTGCTCGAACCGTTACGATCTCCGCAACCACTCCCTTCAACTGCTCGACTACCTGTTGCAGCGATTTTCGATCCAACTTCGTTTCCTCAGCCAGTTCTCGGCGCTCCGAAGAAAAACCGAACTCTTTCACTATTTCGTTTAAATCGGTTTGGCTAAGAAACTTGCGATCCACCTTCCGATTTGGCGTCAATGGCAGGGAAGCCAAGCGCTCAAAACGCGATGGAATCATATATTCCGGTAGCAAACGCCTGAGTTCGTCCTCCAGCTTCTTGGCCGGTCCCCATTTCCCGCTCGAATCCGTTGCCACCCAGAAAGCGATCAACGCCGGATGATCCTCGGAATCACGTTTGAGCACCACGGCACTCTCCCGGACACCGAGTAAACTATTTAACTGCGATTCAACCTCGCCAAGCTCAACTCTAAAACCTCGAATCTTGACTTGTTGATCCACCCTCCCGACAAATTCATACATACCTAACAAGATCTCCGGTGCGGTAAATTATTTCTCCAGAACGCAGCGGGTTAGCGACGAACCGCTCGCGGGTTAGTTGTGCATTATTCAGGTAGCCGCTGGCCAAACCGTCACCGCCGATAAACAATTCTCCGATTTGCCCCGGTCTGACCGGTTGCATCGCTTCATCCAGAACGTAAAACTGCGTGTTTCCAATCGGATCCCCGAGTCGGATCGGTTGCCCTAGCTCTACCTTCTGGATTGACGACCAAATAGTTGTTTCGGTAGGACCGTACATGTTCCACAGTTCGCCCACCCTCGTCAGCAACCGTTCGGCAAGTTGCCGATCCCATGCTTCGCCACCGCAGAGGGCTTTCACCCGGCGAATAGGATTCAATTCCGCTGCCAAGAGCATTTTCCAGGTTGCCGGCGTAGCTTGGAACAGCGTCGCCGGTGAATGCACGATTTTGTCTTTTAGTCTAAGACCGTCCTTTACCATCGATTCTGGCAAGATCTCTAACCGAGCACCGGTGATCAGCGGCAAAAACAGCTCTAGAGCAGCGATATCAAAACAGACAGTCGTTGCCGCCAGCACGTAGTCCTCCGGCGAGCAGCCCGGACGCTTGGCAACATTCCAGAGTAAGTGAGTGAGACTTCGATGCGTTATCTGCACTCCCTTCGGCACGCCCGTAGACCCGGAGGTATAGATAACATAGGCCAGATCATCGCTGGTCCTCAGCACCACCGGTTTGACGACTGACTCCTGCTGAATCAAATCCACTAACCGGTCAATCTCGAATACCCGCGTTTCGGGATGGTGAAACTCAAAGTCAGACCGAGTCACCAGCACTTTCACCTGCGCATCGCTTAGAATGAAAGCCAAGCGATCTTTAGGATGGCTAGGATCCAACGGAATGTAGGCGGCGCCCGCCTTCCAAACCGCCAGCAACCCAATCAACATTTCCAATGAGCGATCCAACATCACTCCCACCAACGTTCCCGGCCGAACACCGAAGTGGATCAGGCAGTTGGCCAACCGATTTACCCGGTCATTAAGCTGACCATAAGTTAATTGTTCATCCAAGAAAATCGCGGCGACAGCGTCAGCTCGTTTTTGGACCTGATCCTCAATCAATTCGTGCGTGCAGCGTTCGCGGGGATAGTCGGCCGGATTCGATGCTTCCGCGGCCCCAGTTTCTACCGGCACCAGCTCTGCTAGTCGCGCTGCCGGCGTGGCCACGATCTTCGCCAGTAGTTCCCGGTATCTCATTCCCAGGCGTTCAATCGTCGCAGGATTATAAGCAGAAGGGCGATACTTTACGGTGAGTCCCCAATCCCCCACCTTCTCCATGAGCTCAAACACGAGGTCAAACTCACCGGCTTGTGAAACGCCGCGGATAAAACGGTTGGCGATACGACATTGCTGCGGAGAATCCCAGGTATGAAAATAAAAAGCGGTGTTTACCTGTCCGGAGCCGCCGTGCTTCTCTATCAGCTCTTTAACGAGTTGCCGGAATGGAAATCCTCGGTGATCTAGCGCGTCTAACAGCTTGCCGAAAACTTCTTGCAGAAAATCTAGAAACCGTGCCGGCGGCGAGACGGTGGTCCGAATTGGCAGTATGTTAACAAAATAGCCAATTACCTCCGCGAATCCTTCTCCTGGCCGTACATCGACTGGGATTCCAACCGTGACGTCGGATTTATCATAGTTAAGCGCGAGCAGCGCCTCGAAAGCGGCCAGACAAACCGCTTGAACGGTGACGCGCTGGGACACCGACAACTGCTTCAATGACTGCACCACAGATTCCGGAATCGAAGTCTGAAAGATTGCGCCGGTTATCGGGGACTGGTTTTCCCCGCCGGCATCCGGTGGGATTTGTCCGTCGGGAAATCCCTCCGGAAATTCATTTAACCAATACGTACGATCCAATCGGCTCGCGTTGCTCTCCAGGTAACTGCTTTCGATCCTATGGTAATCGTCCAACCCGTAACCTGGTTTCCGGCGACTTAGGCGACTTCCATCGTGCAGCGATTGATACCGGCGTTCTATCTCTTCAAGCAAAAAGCCGGCCGAACGGCCATCGAAGATCAGATGATGCAGATCGAGTAGCAAGATGTCGCTTTTCTCGGAGATTGACAACACATACGGCCGCCATAACGGTCCGCGTGCCAGATCAAACGGCTGTGCGTTTAACCGGTTAATAAGGTGGACGACTTCTTCTTCGCTGTAACCGGCACAATCTTTATGTTGAACCACAACCAGCCCGAGTTCATGCACCACCTGTACTGGCCCAACCCCAGCAAATAGAAACGTTGACCGTAGCGCAGGTTGCTCTTGAACTATCTCTTCCAAGACTTGCCGGAGAACTACCTGATTAATAGGTCCCGGCCAAGATACGGCAATTGGTAGATGATAAGACGCGTCTGTAGGGTTAGCCTGGTAGATCGACCACAGCGCCTTCTGCCCCTCTGATAAGGGAAATTGTGCCGGTCGATTTTCTCCGTCGGCATTTCTGGTCACAGCATCGTCCCGCCTGCCCCCGCTCTGCCGCTCCCTTTCTTGATGGTTCCCATCGACTCCGGGCACGGACGCTATTCTGTCCACCACTTCTCGAATCGTGCGGCATTCGAAGAACCCTCGCGATGTCAGCGCGAGCTGGGTCGCGGCATTGAACCGATCGACCACTCTCAGAACATAAAGAGATCCAAAGCCGTACCGAGATAGATCCTCGTCCAGATCGATTCCCTCGGATGAACAACGCAGGACATCGGAAATAATGTCACGCAGGAGATGCATCAGGTGCAACCGTCCACCCTTCGTTTTCTCTAAGTGAACCTCGGCGGATTGCCCATTTCCATTTGACCGGTTCGCCGAACCATCGTCATTGCCGTCGCCAGCCACCACCGGTACGGCGGACCTTATCCGAATCGTGTCGCTCGCAGGTGGATACCAGTATCGCTCGCCGGCAAACGGATAGGTCGGTAAAGAGATGCGAAGAGGCCGGATGCCTTCATAAAGAAGATCCCAATCGATATCAACCCCTCTTGTCCAAAGCAGCCCCAGCTTGCCCAAGGATCGACTATTGACCGTCTTCCTAACAAATTCATGTCCTTTGTCACCGCTAACTAACAAAGCTGCCGCCGGATCCACCTCTTCCACCCGGCGCTGGTAGAGTTCTGGGCTTCGCTTACCTTGGAGATAGGTGGAAAGCATTTGTTTAGCTTCCTCCAATGAACGGGCTACAAACGCTAACCGCTCTTCCATGGCCTCACGGCCAACCTGCAAGGTGTACGCAACCTTTGCCAGAGACACGGTCGAGTTAGCAGCTAAGAACTTCAGCAGGTTTGCCGCTGATTGCTGGAGCCGCGTTTCATTGCGGGCAGAAAGCACCAGCAACTCCAGGCGCGATATGCTTGTGCTCGAGTCCGACTCGACATATTCATCGATTACCAAATGGCAATTCGTACCGCTAGCGCTGAGACCATTGATCGCCGCTCTGCGCGGCCCCCCGTTCCGCGACTTCCAATCCCTCAATTTCGTATTCAGGAAAAAGGGGCTGCCCTCCAGCCCGAGTCCCTCGTTGGTGGTCTCAGGAGCAACCAACGGAGGGATCTGCTGATGTTTCAGGGCGAGCAACACCTTTAACAAAGAGGCAGCACCGGCGGCGAAGAACGGATGGCCGATGTTCGGCTTTAAGGTACCGATTGCACAGAAGCTCTTCTGTTGAGTAAACGAGGCAAAGCTTTGCTTTAATGCAAATAGCTCAATTTCGTCACCCAAAAGATTACTGAGGCCGTGCACCTCAAGGTAGTCGATAGATTCTGGATTAATTCCGGATTCGCGATAAACGCGCGATTGTAATGCGGTTTGGGCCGCTGCTTTTGGCGATGTCAGTCCATTCTTGGCGCCGTCCTGATTGACGCCACACCCGCGGATAACACCGTAGATATGGTCACCGTCCCGTTCAGCATCCTGCAATCGTTTAAGGATCACTGCACCCGCCGCTTCACTGGCGACCCACCCGTCGGCCGAGGCATCGAACGTGCGAGATCTTCCGCTCGGAGATAACATGCCCATCTGGGCCAAAGCCACGAATACCTTTGGGGTAGCAGCCACATGCACGCCTCCGGCCAGAGCCAGGTCACACTCGCTGCGCGCAAGACTCTGACAGGCAAGATGAATTGCCGAGAACGACGAAGCACACGCAGTTTCGACGACCACGCTTGGTCCTGTCCAATCTAACAAATACGACAGTCGCCCAGTGAGCCCCGCGCCAAGATTGCCCACCAACGTATGCGCCGCCGGCTGTGAAATCTGGTCGTAATAGCTCGACGGTCCTGCACCGACAAAAATACCGGAAGCACTACCAGCAAGCTGGCCCCGTGAATACCCAGCGTCCTCGAGAGCTTTCCAAGCCTGCTCCAAAAAAATCCGGTGTTGCGGATCCATCTCTTCCGCCTCAGCCCGCGCGATGTTAAAGAAGCCGGCGTCGAATTCATCGATGTTTTCTAGAAAGCCGCCCCATGGCTCCTCACTATTTTCGTCCGGCTGCAACCCTAACCGTTCGGATCCTCCTGTGGGGATCCGATCCCGTGGAAATTTTGTAATCGAAGTGCGGCCTTCCACAAGATTCTGCCAGAATGACTCCAGGTCAGGAGCTCCGGGGAAACGGCCGGACATGCCGACCACTGCGATTGGCTCAAATGGGCCAGCTCCCGATCTCGCCATGGTCGCAGTTTTCTCGTGAAGAGATCGATGGACCGCTAAAGATCGGTCGGGTAACCCGGTCTCAGTTTGCGGCTCCTCAGTCGTTTCCACCGGCAAGATGGAGAGCGTCGAGTCAGCCGGATGGCTGATTCGTTCTGGGACCGCTTCTAACTGATCAACCAGGTATTTAGCAACCGCCCTAACATTGGGATATTGAAACGCTAATGCGTACGGCAAATGGGTTTGGCCTTCGAACGCCTGCTGCAGACGGTTGCGCAGATCCACTGCCATCAAGGAATCCATACCCAGTCTCGAAAACTCCGCCTGCGGGTCCGGCAGAGACTCAGTCTGCAACACCCGCATCGTTTCCTGGCCAACAAAATCGATCAGCTGCGACAATCGTTCTTCTGGACTGCAAAAGTGGGTTTCTTTGGAAACGGAAGCGAGCGACAGAGCCGGCGCTTCTTCCGCCGACAAATCGGCGACTTCGGCGAAGAAAGGAGCAACGTTTTTCTTCCCGACTCGACGAACAAATGCGGACCAATCAATTGATAGTACCGCTAAGCCCGGATCATCCCGGCTAAGTGCATCCGCAAGCGCATCAAACGCCTCCTCCGGCCTTATCCAGCTCAAACCAGTACGCTGAAAGTGTCCCGATAATTCGTCTGCCTGACGAGCAGCCCGGCCAACCTCGGCCCATGGACCCCAGTTGATGCTAAGACCTGGTAGTCCAAGCGTTAGCCTCCGGTAACCGGCTAACCTATCAAGACAAGCATTGGCGGCCGCGTAATTTGCCTGTCCAGGATTTCCTAACAAACAAGCCACACTGGAAAACAAGACAAACCACTCCAGCGGATGGCTCAAAGAGGCTTGATGCAGATTCCACGCGCCCTGAGCCTTGGGCGCAAGCACTTCGGCAAACTGCGGCCAGGTTTGGTTTGCTAGCTGACCATCTTTCACCACCCCTGCTAAATGAAAGATTCCCTGCAGCGGTGGCAGAGAGCGATCAATATAGGCAAACAGATCATTCACTTCGGCTTGGCGCGACACATCGGCGTGGAACAATTCGACCTTGGCCCCTTGCTCTCGAAGTTTCGTTATTGCCCTCCAGGCCTCCGGATTCGGTGTGCTTCGACTGTTCAGCACCAGATTACGAGCACCGCGTTTGACCAGCCAATGTCCGAGTTCGAGACCGATCCCGCCCAGTCCGCCCGTGATCAGATAGGTCGCGGAATCCCGGAACGATACCACTCGATTTTCTCTCGGTGTACTCTGCACCAACCGAGGTACAAGGGTTTTCCCCTCTCGTAGAATCACCTGATTTTCACGAGTCCTGCGGCCTAGCTCTTTCACTAACTGTTCGATGGCGGTGTCGGTGAAAGGCGCACCGACGTCGATCAAACGACACGCAACATCGGGCAATTCTGACTGTAAAACCCGTCCTAGCCCCCAAAGTGAAGAATAGATAACCGATTGCGGAAGAATCGTATCGGAGGTTTGAGTCGCACCAGTGACAATCAGGAAGCCGCGCGTGGGAAGTCGATCGCGCCCTAACAAGACGCGAACCAATGCCAGCAGACCGCCGCAGCTCGAACGCAAATCGCGCTCAATGGTCGACCCCGACATTTCGCCGGTTCCCGATTCTGGACAGCTCAGATAAACAACCGTCTCAAACCGCTCGTCCTCGGAGGTTAACCGGCCAAGGCACTCTTCCCAGGCATACTCTTGCTCGATCGGTAGCTCGTATTTGTCTTTGCCGAACCGCAGTTCTGCCTGACCTGGAACTATCAGAAGACAGTTCTCATTTTGTTGCCGAACCTTCTCGGCAACCTCAATCCCAATCGTTCGGTTCGTCGAGACGACTAACCATTTACCAGTTGGCCGCTCTGCCGGGGCTGGTCCACGAGCCTCATCCCGCCACTCGATTTGGTAGAATAGACGGCTTCGACTCACTCGCCGACTTCGCAGAAAAGCATTGCGAGGCGCTCGCTTCATCGTGAACCCATCAACCCGCCCGAGGATACGGCCCTCAGGAGAAATGAGTTGGAAGTCAAATGTTCGGGTTTCCGCTTCTATTGTTATCTGTTCCGAAAGCTTGGCATGACAGAAAAAACGCCGTGGCGTCGGTTCCAACAGAGTCACGTTCCCATAATGGAAAGGCGCGTAAAATATGTCTTCGGCGCGGTCCGAGCCCAGGTAAGGAATCGCACCCACTACATGCATGCACGAATCCATGACCGCTGGATGGATGAGTTGGCGACCTAAATGGGAAATCAATGGAGCAGCACAGTCAATCTCTCCCAGGGCTTCATCTTTCCCCTGCCAGACATTGCGAATCGACCGGAAGGTAGGTCCGAGGTGTAATTCTCTCCGATCAAAATACTCATAAACGTCAGCCGGCAGCGATGGCCGCATCCGGCTCCGTAATTCTTCCAAAGAGTGCGTCGAACCAGAAACTTCTTTCTCGCTCGGGCTAACTGCTTTGATTGTACCTGAAGCCAGTTTGGTCCAGTCGCGCACCCCTGGTTCCTTAAGACGACTATGAAACTCAAAACCCCGTTCTCCCCCATCGTCAGGAACAGAGAACGACAGCTGAAAATCGTAGTTCTCCTTGTTCTGCAGAAGGAACGGTTCGTGAAACAATACATTCTGCACTCGCGCTGGTACCCCCGCTGCGGAAATCACTAACGCGACGTAGGCCGGACCAGGCACAACTGTTGTCTGGTAAAGCTGGTGGTCAAGCAGCCAGGGATATCGCGCTACACCGAATTCTTGGTTGGACCAGATCTCTCCGGAAACGACCTCTTGACGATCCCCCAGGATCCCTTGCACTGATCGACCATTTGCGGATGCCCTTCGGGAATCATTACTGAACCAAAAACGCTTCCGTTGAAAAGCATAGCCAGGCAACGCCAGCTTACGTCGCGACCAGGGTCGATCCCACCCGGCAAAATCTACAGTCAAACCCTGAACATGAAGCTGCGCCGCTGCCCCAGTCAGTTGCTTAGTCTCAGATTGGCCACGGCGTAAGGAAGCGACTTTGAGCGCGACCGGCTTGGATTTGGGCCAGCAGCTTTCTGTGAGGCCCAGTAGTGTCGGTTGCGGTCCTACCTCTAACAAGAGCCCTATCCCTAGCTCCGCTAATGTTCCAATACTGCTCTTAAATTGTACTGTCTCCCGGATATGCCGGCGCCAATAGCCTGGCTGAGTTAGTTCATCAGCACTTAATAAGTTACCGGTGAGATTGCAAACCAGGGGTATCTTGAGGGTAGTAAATTTCAGCTCTTGAGCATAGGACTCGAACTCGTCCAATATCGGCTCCATCAGCAAGGAATGGAAAGCGTGTGAGGTCTTTAGTCGCTGGCTACGCACCCCGCGCTGGCTGAGTTCAGATAGAGCGTCTTCCAACGCATTGAAAGCTCCACTCAATACCAGTTGCTCGCCATTCTCAGCTGCCACGGACAAGCTGTTTTCTCCTGCCAAAACTGCTTCTATATCGTTGGCGTGACCAAACACCGCCGCCATCGCACCGCCTGCCGGCAAGTTGCCCATCAGCTGTGAGCGCTTGGCAACTAATCTCAAGCCATCCTCTAAGCGCAATGCCCCTGCCACTACCGCAGCCGCGTATTGGCCCACACTGTGGCCAAGGACCACATCCGGTTCTTGTCCCCAACTCCGCCACAACTCGGCTAAGGCCACCTCCAATACAAACAATGCCGGTTGGGTATATTCCGTTTGATTCAGGAGCTCTTCCTGTTCGAAAACCACTTCCAATAACGCTCGGCTGCGTTCGGCCACTAGTACCTGGGCGCAGCGGTCAAACACCGCTCTGACCACTGGCTGGGTCTCGTACAACTCTCGCCCCATCCCGGCGTATTGGCTGCCTTGCCCCGTAAAAAGCCAGGCTACCTTCGGCTTGGCGTTACTCTGTCCTCGATACCAGCCCGGCTCGGGCTCGCCTCTCTTCAATTTGCTGACTAGCTCCTTAGCCTCCGCCAGCGTGCTGACCACGGCGGCCGCCCGCTGGGTCAAATGACTTCGTCCTACCCCGGCACTGTAAGCAAAGTCCCCAATCGCCGTCTCCGGATGCGCTTCCAGCCAGCGCTCATAGCTCCCAGCCAGTTCCTGGAGTGCTACTTCGCTATTAGCGGATAACACCAATAAGTGTTCAGGGCGATCAATCTGCTTCTGCTCTGCCCTCGCTGCTTCCGCCCACCCTTCCACGATCACATGGGCATTAGTCCCGCTAAAGCCAAACGAACTAACTCCCGCTATCTTCCTCCCACTAGGCCATGCCGTCGCCTCGCTGGTCACCTTCACCGGTAACCGGTCCCAGGCTATATGGGGGTTGGGTTTTTGGAAATGCAGCTGCTTGGGAATTATCCCGTGCTCCATCGCTAAAACCACCTTGATCAAACCCACGATCCCAGCCGCTGCTTCCAAATGACCAATGTTGGTTTTTACCGAGCCCAGCAACAACGGGCGATCCACTTCCCGCCCTCCTCCCAGCGCCGCCGCCGCCGCCTGCACTTCAATCGGATCACCTAAACTTGTTCCCGTCCCATGCGCCTCTAAATAAACTACGTCTTTCGCTTCGATCCCGGCCTGGTCCAACGCCAAACGAACGACCCGTTCCTGGGCCGGGCCTCTCGGCACTGTCAATCCGCTGCTAGCACCATCCTGATTGACTGCGCTACCGCGAATCACTGCTAAGATCCTGTCACCAGCCCGTTGAGCATCGCTCAGCCGTTTCAAGACCACTACCCCGCACCCTTCTCCCCTGACATAACCATCCGCGGAAGCGTCAAACGTCTTACACTTCCCATCCCGAGCTAACATTCGGGCTCGGCAAGTCGCGATCATCCACTCCGGACCCAGCAAAAGATTAACGCCACCGGCCAAAGCGAGATTACATTCGCCGGTTCGCAACGACTGACAGGCCTGATGCAAGGCGACTAAAGAGCCGCTACACGCGGTATCAATTACCAACGCCGGCCCTTCCAGACCGAGGCTGAAAGCAACTCGCCCGGCAATTGCGTTCAAGGCATTGCCGGTTCCAAAGTGCGCGTCGATTGCCTGCGGTCCCACTGCTGTCAGTAAGCCAGCATATTCGTTGGAACCTGCCCCCAGATAGACACCCGTCCTTGTTTGTTCGAGCGATTTCGGTGGGATGTTCGCGTGTTCTAGTGCTTCCCAAGCAACTTCCAACACTAGGCGTTGCTGAGGATCCATACTGACTACCTCCCGTGGCGCGATGCCAAACAGGGAAGCGTCGAACTGATCGACCTGATCTAACAAACCCGCGTAGCGGGTGTAAATTTTTCCCAATGCCTCAGGGTCGGGATCATAGTAAGCCTCGATATCCCAACGATCCTTCGGGATTTCCGTGATGGCATCCTTCCCGAGATCCAGCAGCTGCCAGAACTCCTCCGCATTGTTCGCGCCAGGCGTCCGGCAGGCCAAACCAACCAGAGCGATCGCTTCCTCCTGTCTACTAACAACGCTCGGAACCGGTAGGTCATTCGGCTTTGTCACTTCAGCCCTAAAAATATCGGCCAACAGATAATCGACGATGTCACCGACTCGCGGCCGGTCCATAGCTAGCGTACTAGGCAAAAAAGATCCCAGCGTTTGCTGCAGCTGATGACGAAACTCGATCGCCATCATTGAATCCAATCCCAAGTCGAAGAAACCCACGTCAGAATCGATCTCGTCAGGAGCCATCCGTAAGATCTGGCCGAGCGTTTGCCGAACGATTTGTTCTAGCTTTGAGCGCCTTAAGCCGGGCGCCATCTCTCTGAGTCCCTGAATTGCCACTGTACGGATCTCACCGCCAAGCGCCTCACCACGTTCCTCAAAATTCTGCAGTAACGGTCTTTGGCCTGGTGCTTGATAAACCTCGAGAAATCGAGGCCAGTCAATTTTCGCGATGACCGTCTGGCCCAGCCCATCAGCCATTTGCCATCCGGTCAACGCTTCTGAGGGAGTCAGCGTTCGGAGACCGCTTGATTCTAGTTGCCGCAAGAACTCTCCGCTGACCATTCCGCCTCCGCTCCAGGGGCCAAAGTTCAACGTGCTAGCGGGCAATCCGTGAACCCTGCGATAGGCTATCAGTCCGTCCAAAAATGCATTGCCAGCGGCGTAATGTGCCTGGCGGGCACTACCCCAGATTGATGCCACCGACGAAAATGCGACAAAAAAATCCAGCTCTGCCTTAAGGGTCTTTTCATGCAGATTCCAAGCACCCTGCATCTTTGGAGCCAAGACCTCGTCCAACTGCGTTTCAGATAGTTCTGTCACCGGCGCATGGCCGATTATTCCCGCAGCGTGAACCACTCCGCGCAAAGCCGACAATTCGGACTGAATTTCACTAACTAGTTTCTCGAGCTCAGCTCCGAGGTTGATATCACACCGCCGCAGTTCAACGCGACAGTTATATTCTTTTCGCAGCCGCTCCACTGCGATCCGCACCACTTGGCTTGGTTCCCTGCGACCAACCAATACCAAACATCCGGCGCCGCGCTCAGCGAGCCACTTGGCTGCCTCCCATCCCAATGCACCGGTCCCACCCATAATCAGGTAGGTCGCCTCACCTGACAGCTTCAAGGAGGAGGGTGTTAATTCCGGTGCACGGATTCGGCTTAATCTCGGGACATAACGTTGTTGAAAGCGCAACGCGACCTGTCCTTCGTCGTCGCTGCTTGCCAATTCACTAAACAGCGCGCTGACTAACTCTGGGTCTGGACCAGATGCCGGAGGCAGATCGATCAGTTGGCTGGCGATTCGCTCCAGTCCAATCGTTTTGCCAAGTCCCCATAAGGTCGATTGCAGCGGCTCAATTCCGTCCGCTGGAAAAACGGTCTGTCCACCCCGACTGACCAGACTGAAACGGATGCTGCGTCGTTGTCCGGATAGCGCTCGCCCAACCTCTATCGCACAACCCAACGCCGAGCGTCGCGTTCTGGAGATGCTGGCCGAGGAGACCTCGCTCGGCAAATCCAAGCTCCAAAGATGCACCACTTGGGTAACGGGCCGATCCGTTTTCTCCAGCTGGTCAATAATATCGGTCCAATGAGCGTCGTTGTCTGTTTGGTCCGAAAATAGCAACTGACATTTTTGGCCCGCCGTCGCCGCGATTCCGCTCAATCCGGCCGCCCAACCTACGCGATCCGCCAGCAGTAGCCAGGTGCCGCCGGCCGACTCTGTGCTGACCGACAGAGGCGCTGCCGCTTGCCAACTGACTTCGTATAGCAGGTCCGCGATCGCGTTCCCTTCGTCGGAGCGTCGCTCGCTTATTGGGGTCTCGGCAGTAACCACCCGCCGTTTAGCGTTAAACCAGAAACGTTTTCGCTGAAAACAATAGGTAGGCAACGCCAGCCTACGTCGGAACCAGGGTCGATCCCACCCGGTGAAATCCAGGGTCAGACCCTGAACATGAAGTTGGGCTGCAGCCTGAGCGAGTTGCTTAATCTCCCGCTGCCCCCGCCGCAAAGAGGCAAGCTTAACGGGCGCCGGCTTGGACTTGGGCCACGAACCTTCGGCCAACTCCAGCAACATCGGTTGCGGTCCCACCTCTAACAGCAGCCCGATCCCTGACTCCGCTAAGGTGCCAATGCTGCGCTTGAATTGTATTGTCTGCTCAATATGCCGGCGCCAGTAGCCGGGCTCAGCCAGTTCGTCAGTGCTTAATAGGTTACCGGTGAGGTTACAGACCAGCGGCACCTCGATCGCGCTGAATTCTATCTCTTTAGTATAGGACTCGAACTCGTCTAAAATTGGTGCCGCGGATGGTAACCCAAACTCTTTTATCGCTCCGCCTGCCGGCAGGGTGCTCATCAGCTGTGAGCGCTTGGCAATTAATCTTAATCCATCCTCTAGGCGCAATGCCCCTGCCACTACCGCGGCCGCGTATTGGCCCACACCATGCCCAAGGACCACATCCGGTTCTTGTCCCCAACTCCGCCACAGCTCGGCTAACGCCACCTCCAATACAAACAATGCCGGTTGGGTATACTCCGTTTGATTCAGGAGCTCTTCCTGTTCGAAAACCACTTCCAATAACGCTCGGCTGCGTTCGGCCGCTAGTACCTGGGCGCAGCGGTCAAACACCGCTCTGACCACTGGCTGGGTCTCATACAACTCTCGCCCCATTCCGGCGTATTGGCTGCCTTGCCCCGTAAAAAGCCAGGCTACCTTCGGCTTGGCGTTACTCTCTCCTCGATACCAGCCCGGCCCGGAGTCCCCTCCCTTCAACTTACCCACTAGCTCCTTAGCCTCCGCCAGCGTGCTGACTACGGCGGCCGCCCGCTGGGTCAAATGACTTCGTCCTACCCCGGCGCTGTAGGCAAAATCCCCAATCGCCGTCTCCGGATGCGCTTCCAGCCAGCGCTCATAGCTCCCAGCCAGTTCCTGGAGTGCTACTTCGCTATTAGCCGATAACACCAATAAGTGTTCAGGGCGATCAATCTGCTTCTGCTCTGTCCCCGCTGCTTCCGCCCACCCTTCCACGATCACATGGGCATTAGTCCCGCTAAAGCCAAACGAACTAACTCCCGCTATCCTTCTCCCACTAGGCCATGCCGTCGCCTCGCTGGTCACCTTCACCGGTAACCGATCCCAGGCTATATGGGGGTTGGGTTTTTGGAAATGCAGCTGCTTGGGAATTATCCCGTGCTCCATCGCTAAAACCACCTTGATCAGACCCACGATCCCAGCCGCTGCTTCCAAATGACCAATGTTGGTCTTTACCGAGCCCAGCAACAACGGGCGATCCACTTCCCGCCCTGCTCCCAGCGCCGCCGCCGCCGCCTGCACTTCAATCGGATCACCTAAACTTGTCCCCGTCCCATGCGCCTCTAAGTAGACCACTGCCTTCCCTTCGATCCCAGCCCGGTCCAACGCCGTCTCGATAACTTGCTGCTGGGAAATCTGATTCGGCACTGTCAATCCGCTGCTAGCACCATCCTGATTGACTGCGCTGCCGCGAATCACTGCTAAGATCCTGTCACCGGCGCGTTGAGCATCGCTTAGCCGCTTCAAGACCACTACCCCGCAGCCTTCTCCCCTGACATAGCCATCCGCGGACGCGTCGAACGTCTTACACCTGCCGTCCCGAGCCAACATTCCGGCTCGGCCGAACGCAACGAAGGTCTTGCCATCCAGAAGCAAATTGACCCCCGCAGCCAGCGCGAGATTGCATTCCGCTGACCGCAAACTCTGGCATGCCAGATGGACGGCCACTAATGAAGAACTGCAAGCCGTATCGATCGTCAGCGTCGGACCTCGGAAATCAAAGAAATAGGCGAGCCTACCGGCCGCCACCGAGGAAGCATTACCAGTCGAAAAATAAGGGGTTAGTGCCTCGTCGCTGCCTTGATTTGCGATAAGGCTCTCATAGTCTCGGCTCATCGCTCCCACGAACACTCCAGTGGAAGACCCCTTTAATTCCAAGGGTGCCATCCCAGCGCATTCCAACGAGTTCCACACTTCCTCCAGCAGCAGGCGGTGCTGCGGATCCAGCAAATCGGCTTCTCTTGGAGAAACGCGAAAAAACCCCGCATCAAATTGGTCTATGGAGTCAAGAAAACCGGCTCTGCTGGCAAACCGTCTATCCTCGACGCCGAGACCGCTGGTCTCGATCAACTCTTTGCGAATCAACGGCAACTCTGCCACTGCATCCCGCCCCGCATGCAAGAGTCTCCAGAAGTCGTCCGGCCCTCGCGTTTGCCCCGGTAGGTGGCAGCTCAGGCCAATTATCGCGATCGCCTCGGCCTGATCAGACTTCAGGAAGGTTGTTTCTACTCGCGGACCCGGCTTTTCATTCTCCCGGCTAAATGTTTCTCTCTTTATCTCAGCTTCTGGTTGCTTCGCTGCGTCTCGGGCAAAATAATCAACAATTGCCGCCGCAGTCCCGAACTGGAAGAAAAAGGTCGGCTCCAATTCTGTTGCCAGGCTTACTGCTAAAAGGTCCCTAAGTTCCAACAGTTCCAGGGAGCTCAGCCCCATCTCCATGAGCGGAGCTTCCGCCAGGTACAGATGCGCTCTGGCCGGACCTAATACCCGCTGAATGCAAGCACGAACCGATCCGGAGATATCGCTTTCAATCCTCATCCCAACTTGCTTGGCGCTCTGCTTCATAACCGGCAATTGGTCTAGCTTGTACTCGATGAGCACGCCAGCGCCCTCGTTTTGCCGGTCGTTCGGACGAAAGCCCGGTAACACCGATCCTATGGCAGCTCCATGGGTCTCGTGAAACCGAAGCATCGGGTCGACTAGATGGCCGCGATCATTCCGCAACCGTACATATTCTTCGTGAGAAATGCCTAAGCTCCGGTGTTGCCAATACTTATGACAACGCGTAATCCCAACCACCTTTTCGATCCCGTCACTTGCGGCAAGATAAACCAACACGAAATCAATGAGTTCATCCGCTAACCCTTGCCCGCGCATGTCGGGATGAACGCAAATTCCTAGCAGTAAGGCGATGGCACCTTCCGGATCGTAGATTGCCGGAATATCAGCGTGGGAAATATCAACGAGTTGATTGATCCGGCTGATTCTCTGCGAGTAACAAGCTGCAACTATCCTCCCTTCGTATTCCAGAACGATTTGGCTTCTGGGGGCCGAGCTCACGCGCCTAGACAGTTCTGCTTCTGTGGCTCCTACATTCTCCGGCCAGCTGGCCACCTCAAGGTCTCGCAGAACATGAACATCAGTGAGACTCGGGTGCCGCCCAATGTAGCGGCGCGGTAACAGCCGATTCAACATCTCCCGCCCAGACCTGCCCTTTTCGCGCCATCGGCGCGAAAGCGCGCGGTCCGGAAAAAGGCCTGCTCCCGCCGCCGACATCAGCAAGACGGGCGCATCAAAAAGGCGCCCTCCTGCGTAATGCTCGAGGACTCCGTCGCAACCAGGGTACCGAAATTGATCGTCTTTCGAATCATCGCTTTCCGGCTCCTCGCTGAGATTTGATCCAGGATCTCCGAAGAGTAGATCATCCAGGCGATGCAAAACGTTCGCTGGGAAAGCCAACCATGGGAAATTCAGAGCCTCTGGCTCCGGCTCGTTGTCAGTTGGTTTGAACCGAAATTTGCCCTGATCACGATATCCCCACTTCTTTTTAACAAAGTATTCTCGCAACGCTTCGACCATGGCCGCTGACAACCCAGCGGGTTCGTCGGGTTCCGCTTCTAGAACTCTGGCACCCCCGAATCCCTTGAGTTGGTTAAAGATCGAAACAGACAGCGCGCCATCCAATAGCTCGGCAACTGCCGGATCAGCGCCATCCCAACCGTTGGCGCTGTGCTCCAACCAGATCGATAGCCAATTCTCTATGGGCTGGCCGCGACCATTCGCTGTCGGATGCGTTGTCGCCAGCTCGCTCACGTTGTTTGGGATCTGGCCGGCTAAGCAGGACCTGGCGGAAACCCGATAAGCACCAGTGCTGTCCTGCGCCAACCAGCCAATCTCCGTCAATAGACGGAGAGCGATCCGCAAGTACCCTTCGTTGGCGCCGAGTTGAGCTGCGATCGTCGCCATCGAAGCTGGATGTTGATTCAACAAATCGAACAGTCGATGGCGTCGGCAGCAGTCGATCACTTGGACAGCCGTGAAATCTGCGCAGCAACGGCTGATGAAGCGTAACATGGTAACCCTCTATCTCTTTCTTAATTAGGTGCCCCGGGCGGGCCAAGCGGACCGACTCGGTAGCATCGAGCGTGGCCGGATTTGCCTGCCCGTGGTGGACCTGTTAGAAAAAAGACTCACAATATCCGTCGAGATCATTGACAGGTCGGGGCTCTCCATCACTAATACTCCGCCTGGGACTACGTGCTGCTGGCGTCTAAGATCCCTAAGCTACGTAAAAGCGCTCCTGGATTGAAGGAGGCTACAAACCCGATATCTAGCGATCAAGCTCAAACTTGCTGGTTTTTGCTAAAAATTATGGACAGGTGTCCGCTCGACCCGCTAGATAAAGCTTCATACGTGGGAACGGTTGTCATCGTGCCGATTCAAAGCCAGTCGCCGTGCTCGGCGTTGAGACGCCGATTTGGGCACTGCGGGTTACGCTCACACGTAATTAGTCGACAGTCATGCACCCGGAAATGATCGTTTCGCCGGAACAGCTGGGGTCGCCCGCTTTCCGGCGCCGGCATCGACTAGCCTATGCCTACTTAGCCGGTTCGATGTACAAAGGCATCGCTTCGAAGGAGTTGGTTGTCCGATTGGGAAAGGCCGGCCTGCTTGGGTTCCTCGGCACCGGCGGCCTGCGACTCGAGCGGATCGAAGCGGATCTACTATTTATCCAGCACGAGCTCCAAGAGAGAGGCGCCTACGGTCTGAACTTGTTAGCAAGTCCAATGCAGCCCGGTCTAGAGGAAGCAACCGTTGACCTATACCTTCGGCGTAACGTGCCACGGATAGAAGCAGCCGCCTTTACTCAAATCACGATGGCTCTAGTTCACTATCGCGCCAAAGGACTAACTCAGAATAGTGATGGTTCTATCCACATTCCGAACCAGATCTTGGCAAAGGTCTCGCGTCCTGAGGTCGCTGAACAGTTTTTGAGCCCGCCACCGGAACCTCTGCTCCGGCGATTGGTGGAATCGGGAAAGATCAACGCTCACGAGGCGCAGCTCGCTCACCGGTTACCGGTCGCGGATGAGATTTGCGTGGAAGCTGATTCTGCAGGACACACCGACCGTGGCGTCTTGCACACTCTGCTACCGGTTATGCTCGGTCTTCGAGATAAGGCAGCCAGACAATATAATTATTCTGCCGCCGTTTCTGTCGGTGCAGCCGGTGGCATCGGGACACCGGAGGCCATCGCGGCGGCGTTTATTCTGGGAGCTGATTTCGTTCTAACGGGCTCAATTAACCAATGCACCGTCGAAGCGGGAACCAGTGAAACGGTCAAAGACCTTCTCCAAGAAGCTAACGTGCAAGATATGGATATCGTCCCAGCCGGAGATATGTTCGAGCTCGGCGCCAAAATCCAGGTGTTTAAGAAGGGTCTGCTTTTCCCTGCCCGGGCAAAGAAGCTTTACGATTTGTACAGGCAATACGATTCGTTAGAACAGCTCGACGAGCAAACCCGGGCCCAGCTCGAAAAGCGGTATTTCAAGAGATCGTTCGCAGAGGTTTTCGCGGAAACCAAGGAACACTATCTTCGGGTGGCACCCGAGGCCATCGCGCGAGCAGAACGCGTCCCAAAACAGAAAATGGCGCTGGTGTTCCGTTGGTATTTCACCCACACAAATCGTTTGGCTCTACGCGGCGATCCGGCGGAAAAGGTCGATTACCAGATTCACTGTGGGCCTGCTTTGGGTGCTTTCAACCAGTGGGCTAAAGGCACCGATTTGGAAAACTGGCGCAATCGGCATGTCGACGAAATTGGGCGACGGCTGATGCTGGCTGCAGCCAAGCTCCTTAGCAGCCGATTCCGAAGCCTGTCCGCCTCAGGAGACTCAGAGTCGCCTGCCGAGAAGGAACACATTCTATGCCCATAGATAAGGAGGAAATCTTCGCCGTAATCAAAGCTAACACGCTTCGGATATTGTCCGAAGTCGGTCCTGATGACATCACCATTGACCGAAATCTGACCGATCTGGGAGCTAACTCGATCGATCGAGTCGAGATCGTGATGTACTCACTTCAGGAACTCAAACTGAAGATCCCAGCCCCGGAGCTCCATGGATTAAAGAACTTGCGAGCCGTGGTTGACCTTTTTTATCGGCACGCCACCGCCCGGTAAACCGATGTCCGGCTCACCGAAACTAGTCGCGGTCACCGGGATGGGGGTCCTTTGTAGCATTGCCTCTGATCTCAACGAGTTCGGCCATGCCATCCGGGAAGGTCGCTGTGGCATTGGCCCAATCGATTCGAAGGGTACCTCAATTCGATTCGGGGCCACCCTCCGAAACTTTGATTTCGATTCCTGGCTTGATCAATTGAGATCGATAGCACCGCCATTGTTTCAACGGGCGCGCAAGGTGTTGGCCAACACCACGGAATCTACCAAGTGGAGCGTTTGCTCGGCGGTGCAAGCGCTGCTCAACTCTGGACTCAGTCACTTCGAATCAGCCGGCGTAACCTGTGGCCTGATCGTAGCCGGCAATAATTTAGCTCAGAACTACATCGCCAATAACTGGCGCTCGTTTTCAATCAATGATCAGTTCAATCCCCGCTATGCGATGTCGTTCTGGGACACTAACCAACTCGGTTGCCTGAGTGACATCCTCTCAATCCATGGCCCGGGCATGACCGTCGGCGCCGCCGCTGCTAGCGGAAATGCGGCTCTCTTTCAGGCCTTTCACTGGCTTCGCGGCGGCATGGTTCAACGTTGCCTGGTCGTGGGAGCCGGCGTGGAGTTCTCTGAGCTTGAGTTGGAGAGTTTCGCGCTCCTGGGAGCAGCGTTCTGCGATAGCAACACTACCACCGCGGATAAGGCCTGCCGGCCCTTCGATCGTTCGCACGCTGGCTTCGTTTTTGGTGAAGGCAGCGCCTCGGTGGTTCTTGAGTTACAGGAACCTGATAGCCAGACGATTGCCGCGGGAGATATCGTTGGCGCTTCCTTGTCCTTGGACGGAACTCATTTGCCAGAACCGAGTGTCGGCGGGGAAGCGCGATCGATGCTAGCAGCTTTGTCAGCGGCCCGAATTTCTCCCAATCAGATTGGCTATCTCAATGCTCATGGAACCGGTACCCCGACTGGCGATCGAACCGAATGCCTCGCGATTAGATCGGTATTTCAAGAACACATCCGGGAGCTTTTGATCAATTCGACCAAAGCTCTCACCGGACATTGTTTTAGTGCCTCGGGACTGATTGAATTTGTTGCCTGCGTGCTGCAACTCAATGACGGTTTCGCCCACCCAAATCGCAACTTGGAAAATCCGATCGATCCGGAAATGCACTTCGTTGGCTCGCAAGCCGAGACGCTGAGAGCGGAATACGGCCTTTCGAATGCATTCGGCTTTGGCGGTATCAACAGTAGTATCGTGGTACGAAGGAGAATGCTCGATGCCGGTCGGAATTGAAGCGATCAATTTTTACGGCGGCCGAACGTTTCTGGACGTTCGGCGCCTATTCGAAGCGCGCAACCTGGATCTCCGTCGCTTTGACAACCTGATGATCCAGCGAAAGTCCGTTGCGCTCCCGTGCGAGGATGCGGTTTCGTTCGGCGTCAATGCCGCTAAACCTATCGTCGACAGTCTTGCGGACGAGGACAAAGAGCGAATCGAGCTACTGATTTGCGCCACTGAGTCCGGAGTCGACTTTGGTAAGTCTCTCAGCACCTATTTGCATGCCTATCTCGGCCTAAGCCGAACCTGTCGACTCTTTGAAGTCAAACATGCGTGTTACGCAGGCACGGCGGCATTCCAGTCCGCGATTAGTTTCATCGTTTCGAATGCGCGCCCAGGAGCTAAAGCGCTGGTCGTTGCCACAGACAATTCCAAGGCTGCTATCAAAGGCACCTACATCGAACCCTCACAAGGCGCCGGTGCGGTAGCTCTGTTGGTGAGCGATAAACCCGATATCTTGGAAATCGATTTCGGAGCCAATGGTTATCATAGCTACGAGATCATGGATTCGTGCCGTCCCACTGCGGAAATCGAGACCGGGGATTCGGATCTATCGTTAGTTGCATATCTAGATTGTCTTGAACAGAGCTTCAGCGCCTATTCCGCTCGCGTCGACAACGTCGACTTCAGTCGCACGTTTGATTATCTGGCTTTCCATACGCCATTTCCCGGCATGGTGAAAGGAGCTCACCGGATGTTGATGCGAAAGCTGAAAAATGCCGACGCCGCAGTCTCGGACGCGGATTTTCAACAACGGGTTTCGCCCTCCCTCGCTTATTGTGTTGAAGTCGGTAACATCTACTCCGCGACGCTCTATCTCGCACTCTGCGGCCTAGTCGATACCGTCGACCTGCTCGGCCCCAAGCGAGTCGGACTCTACTCCTATGGCTCGGGTTGTTGCGCCGAGTTCTTTAGCGGCATCATCGGTCCGGCTGCCAGCCGAAAGCTCAAACGGATGAACCTGCGATCGCGGCTTGACGAGCGCTATCAATTATCGATGAAGGAGTACGACTCTCTGCTTGGACTTAACAGTGAATGGACTTTTGGCACCAAAGATCGCGAGTCAGACGCTGCTCCTTATCGTGAAATCTATGACCAGGTCATCCCGGGACAAGGTCTGTTAGTTCTAAGCCGCATTCGCAACTACCATCGCGAGTACGAGTGGAGTTGAGCGTATGGCATTCGCAACCTTGATCGTCAAAGAGGGGTCTCGTCAATTAACCGCGCAGATTTCCCGGCCCGACAGCGCTAACAGCATCAACTCGACGCTTATTCAGGAGTTGCATCAGGTTTTAGATTGGGCCGAGAGAATACCGGATTGCCGTACTTTTGTCTTGGAAGGTCTTCCGGGAGTATTTTGTACGGGGCTGGACTTTCGCGGGGCGATCGAAGGGGCCCCGGTTGCTTCCGAAAGCGACCAAGCCGCAGAATATCTTCGCTTGCTGAAACGGCTAACCCTTTCTCCGCGGATCGTCGTCTGCCGGGTAGACGGCCGGGCTATTGCTGGCGGCGTCGGTTTGGTAGCTGCATCCGACATCGTGCTGGCAACGCCACGCGCGGAGTTTAGCCTCCCCGAAGCGCTGTGGGGCTTATTACCCTGCTGTGTACTTCCCTTCCTCCTACGCCGGATCGGCTATCAGAAAGCTTACTTTCTGACCCTCACCACGCGTACTATGACCGCCAAAGAGGCGCTCTCTACTCATCTGGTGGATGAACTTTCCGAAAACCTGGATGATACCCTGCGAAAATTAACCTTAAGATTAAACCTGTTGGATGACCGCGTCATTCTCGATCTGAAAGGTTATTTCCAGCAGATCTCCGGGATCCCGCCCGGGATTGAACAAATGGCGGTGCAGGAAATTAACCGCCTGGCCGGACAACCATACGTCCGGGAGAATATTAGTAACTATATCCAGCGCGGACTGCTCCCGTGGGAGAAGAGACCAAGCTAACCATTTTAGATACCTAACCCCCCGATTAACTAATCTGTCTATGGAAATTTCGAGCCACCAACCGGAAAATCCCTGGGATTTTTGTCCGCTGGCAATGTGTATTAACTTGCTGGAGCGAGATGACCGGCTAGAGGAAGCCACCCAAGAGTTCAGAAACGCCGGCTTACGCCGGGTCGTTTTCTACCGCTCGTCACGCCAACCCGACCGGGATAAGGCCATTATTGATTCGCATATGGCCTGCTTGCGTTACGCGGTAGACCAAGGCGTGCCCCACGTTCTGATTTTCGAAGACGACGCTCAATTTCTGGATGGCTACGAAGCAAATTTGCGGAGGGCGGTCGACTTCATGAAGAGCCGCCAAGATTGGGACCTGTTTCATTTAGGAGGTTTTATTTTCCGCAAGGTAGAACGCGTCACTCCTCACATTGTGCGGGGAGGCATTATGACAGTCCACGGTTATGTGATTAGTCAAAAGCTGGCCAAGCTGGCGCTGGAAAAGCGACCTTACTGTTCTAAGATGTCGATCGACCTTTTCTATCACGCGCTTAATGGTGATGCCGCCTTTGCCTGTGTCTATCCGCCTATTTGTATCCAGCGGGCGTCACCGTCGGATGGTAGCTGGGATAAACGTAAACTTGCGGAGGCGGGCTGGCTGGGCAATGCCCAGATTTACACCTCGTTGGACCGGCGCGATAAGTGGCGTTTTAAGCAGTTCTCATTGTGGGAACGATCCAAGATCGAGCAGGGATTGACGTTCTTCAAAGTCTGGGGCGGTGTTTGCCGAAGTAGACTCAAGAAAATGGAAAAGCAGGTCACCCTGGGCCGACTTCCCGCCATCGCCCAATATCCGATTGGCCAATATAAAGTTGTCGAACTAAGAGACAATCTTAGTGAGTCCCAGGCAAAAGCCTGAACGGTCGACCCGGCAGTGTAAATTCCTAATATCTCGGGAGCTAATGCCCAAACCAGAGAAGTATTATTTCGGACTGGCCACCACCTATCACGATCCGGCCATCGCGGTGGTAAATTCCGAAGGAAATGTTCTTTTTGCCGAGGCTACGGAACGCCCACTGCAGCAGAAGCGTGCGTTCTCCGCTGCCGCCGACCTTCGGGAAGTCGTACGGCGGGTCCTGAAAGACCATTGCAAACCAGGCTCAGAATTCGTCGTGGTTAAACCCTGGACCCGCAAGATGCAGAGATTCATGAATCTGATGTGCAGGTTGGGCAATACCAACCATGAGCGACTGCCTCGGCGACCGGCCAAGATGACCAAGTATCTGCTCCCTGAAGACCTAATCTATAGTATTCTTTGGATCCAATATTCCGCCTTCAACATTTCCGGGGGGAACCTGGCGGATATTCTAAAAGCTGACTTTGGCAGCAGCCGGGTTTCCTACGTCCGGGTTCCGCATCATCACGCGCATGCGGCCACCGCCTGTTTCACCAGTCCTTTCGGCGAAGCCGCGTGCATGGTCATCGATGGCCAGGGCGAAAACGGGTCAATGAGCTATTACGCGTACCGCGATGGGCGGCTGCGCCGGGTCTTCGAATCCAAAGGCTCAGGGAGCCTGGGAGTTTTCTATGCAATTTGTACCTCGTTTTGCGGCTTCAGTGGTGAAGAAGGCGAAGAATGGAAAGTGATGGGTCTTGCCCCGTATGGAAAGCTCGATCCAGAAGTGCTGGCCGACTTCCGGGACCTGGTCCGCGTCGACGGTCTCTCCCTCAAATATCCGCGTCTCCAGCAAATTGAGGCTTGGTTTACCCGCATGAGGCCTAGGGCTCGAGCCAACGGTGCACCGGCATTGGCAGTCGCTAACCTGGCATTCACAACTCAGTTTTTCTACGCTGAAGTGATGGATCAATTGCTCAACAATTTTTATCAGTTGGGCATCTCGGACAACCTGGCTCTGGGAGGCGGTTGCGGACTTAACTCCTCGTACAATGGCGAAATTACTCAACGTACGAAGTTCAAGAACCTTCATGTCCCCAGCGCTCCATCCGACGACGGCAATGCACTCGGTGCGGCTTTACTAGGCTACTATCAGGATCATCCCGACGCCAAACCGAAAGCGGAGATCCATACTCCTTATCTCGGCAGCAAAATGTCAAAGCAGGCGATCGATAATTTGGTCGCTTTCGGCGGGTTAGAAAAACTCCGGTTCTTACCGGATACCGTTCATCGGGAGACGGCCCGCCTATTAGCAGAGGGCAAATTAGTTGGGTGGGTTCAGGGCGCGGCTGAGTTTGGGCCCCGGGCACTAGGTAACCGTTCGATCTTGGCCGACCCCCGCCCAGCCGACATGAAGGATAAAATTAATTCGCTCGTCAAATTCCGAGAAGAATTTCGCCCGTTCGCTCCCTCAATTCTGGACGAATTCGGTGATGAGTATTTCGAGAACTATCAAGTGTCGCCTTACATGGAAAGAACACTTAAATTCAAAGAATCGGCTAAGCAGAAGGTGCCTGCGATTGTCCACATCAATGCCAGCGGACGTTTGCAGTCGGTGCGCCGCGAATGGAACCCTCGCTATTACGATCTAATTAAGGCTTTCTGCGAGTTAACCGGTGTTCCGATGCTTTTAAACACGAGTTTTAACATTATGGGTAAGCCAATTATTCATAGCGTCGAAGATGCTATCGGCCTGTTTTGTACTACCGGCTTGGACGCTTTGGTTCTCGAAGATTACCTGATCGAAAAATGAGCCCTTCCGATGGAGAAATTTTACTTCGGTCTCGCTAACAATCTTCACGATCCCGCGATGGCGGTGGTTGGCCCGGATGGTGACGTACTCTATGCGGAAGCCTCCGAGCGGCTTCTTCAGCACAAGCGGGCAATGGGCTTGACCGCGGATCTGCGAGAAACGGTCCGCCGCGTCATTAAGGAGTATTGCTCCCCTCAAGCAGAGTTTGTGGTCGCAAAACCTTTGACCCGTCGGATAGAGAATCTACTCCAGTGGCTAACCCTGGTCGGAGCGACCGATCACGAGCGGCTACCGCAGCGACCAGGCGCAATGACAAAGTTTCTTGTCGAAAAGAATGTGATGTTCGCTCTGACGTGGCAGTCCTATACCAGCATTCAGATTTCGGGAGGCAACATTGCCGATATTTTGCGCACGGAGTTTGGTAACGACAAAGTTTCCTATGTGAGGTTCGATCATCACCTTGCTCACGCCGCCAATGCGAGTTTCACTAGTCCGTTCGAAGAAGCAGCCTGCATGATCGTTGATGGGTACGGCGAAGGGGGAGCAATTACCTACTTCGAATATAAGGGCGGCCGATTACAAGAGCGGCACCGACTCAAAGGCGAAGAAAGCCTCGGCATTCTTTACGGCGTTTGTACCAATCTCTGCGGTTTCAGCTCGGAGAAGGGCGAGGAATGGAAGCTGATGGGGCTGGCTCCTTACGGGAAACTGGATCCCGAAATCCTCGACGCGTTCTGGTCCCTCGTCAAGGTTGACGGACTCTCGATAAAGTATCGTTCGCTGCAACACATTAATGCGTGGTTTGAACGGATGAAGCCAAAAACTCGGGCCGATGGTGCATCTCCTCTGGAAGCGGCGGATTTCGCATATACCACGCAGTTCTTTTTTGCCGAGGTGATGACCCGGCTACTAAACAACTTCTACACCCTCGGGATCTCGGACAATCTGACGCTGGGGGGTGGCTGTGGACTGAACTCCTCTTACAATGGGCAGATTGTCGGTCTCACACCATTTAAACGCCTACATGTCCCCTGTGCCCCAGCCGATGATGGTAACGCTGTGGGAGCAGCTTTGTTAGCGTATTATCAAGATCATCCTGAGCGGCGGCCCAAGGCAGCTGTGCAGAGCCCTTTTCTAGGTGCCTCCATTTCTGGGCGCACTTTAGCGAACCTGGTCAGATTTGGGCGCATCAGCAAAATCCGCTGCCTCCCGGAAACAATTCATCGAGAAACCGCCCAATTGTTGGCGGAAGGGAAGCTAGTCGGGTGGGTGCGAGGACGAGCGGAGTTCGGCCCGCGCGCGCTGGGTAATCGCTCAATTCTGGCTGATCCGCGACCGGTAGATATGAAGGACCGGATCAACTCGCTGGTCAAGTTTCGGGAAGAGTTTCGGCCGTTCGCTCCTTCGATTCTCGACGAGTATGGCGGGGAGTATTTTGAGAACTACCAACCGTCTCCCTACATGGAGCGAACCCTAACCTTCAAGGAAGCCGCCCGGCACAAAGTCCCGGCCATCATTCATATCAATCGAACCGGCCGGCTGCAATCCGTTCGGCGGGAATGGAACGAGCACTTCTACGATCTTATTTATGCGTTTTACCAGCTTACCGGTGTCCCCATGCTTCTGAATACAAGCTTCAACATCATGGGTAAACCAATCATGCATACCGTCGAAGACGCGATCGCATTATTTTACACCACTGGTCTGGATGCTTTGATTCTCGAAGATTACCTGATCGAAAAATGAGTGCTTCCGATATGCGTGTCGGCCAAGGATAACCGGGGTAACCCCCGAAATAGAGTACCTGGCGAACTAATTATCTTCTCAAGGTCTGAACTAAAGCTGCCACCTATGAATTTGCGCATTGCTTTTGTAACGTACGAGCTGGTCCATGGAGGAAGTCTAACCTTCCTAATTAATATCGGCCGGGAATTCCGGCGCCGTAAAATCACGCACTGCATTATCAGTCTTCACCCTCGGCACCCCCTGGAAAGGGATTTTACAGCAGCGGGAGTAGAAACCTTACGACCCGCATCACCTCCTCGCTCTTATGAAGATGGGATCGCATTCGGCCTTGAAAAACTTCGAGCATTCAGCCCTACCCATATCGTTGGGTGCCTTGGACCACAGTCCCTCGAAATTCTGCGCTACGTTCCTAGCGGCGTTTCCCGCTTGGGAATAGTGCAGACCGATGACCTCCCGGTCTACCGCATGCTGGCCGGCTACGCTCCATTCCTTGATGCGACCGTGGGTGTTTCTCAGCACTCGTGCGATGTACTGGCTACTTACCCGCAACTAAAGGACAAGCCAATCTATTATCAGCCATACGGTACCCCGATCTCTGCAGAGTTGACGAGGCCTGCACCAGGTCAAGAACAACCCATCCGAATAACTTATGTCGGCCGCCTGGTTCGCGAGCAGAAACGAGTACATGTTTTCCCGCCAATCCTGCAAACGCTGGTGAACTCTGGGCGGCCGTTCGTCTGGACTATCGCCGGCGAAGGTCCACAACTTGCCTGGCTCCGAAAGAATCTTCGGACCAGCCTCCCCCAGCAGCAGGTCAGTTTTACCGGACAGGTGCCTTATGACCGCATCGGAGAACTGATGCTTAATTCCGATGTTCTCCTTCTGCCCTCAGAATACGAAGGACTTCCCCTTGTCCTTTTGGAAGCAATGGCCCACGGAGTTGTGCCAGTGGTAAGTGACCTGCCTAGCGGTATGAGGGAAGTCGTAAACGCCGAAACCGGTATCCTGGTAAAACCGGAAGACGTCGATGGTTACGCCAAGGCGATATTACAGCTCGACTCAAACCGGGAAGACCTTGCCAAGAAAAGCCTGGCCGCGAGGCAAGCGGCTAAAAATGGTTTTTCTTGTGAGGCCATGGCAGACCGTTGGCTGAAAATGTTTGGTGAGCTCCCCTCGGCGCCCAGTCAATGGCCGGAGTCACAGAAGGTCACGTACAGCATGATGATGCGACGGCTCGGCTTGCCATTCCTTCCGGCGTTTCGTCCTGTCGGTAAGTTAATCAACCGAGTTGCCGGCAGAAAGCCATTCTAACTATCTGCTGATTTGGACTGAGGTCAGGTCTTTTTCCCATCCGATCGCTTGCGAATGCAAAAATTCTATTTTGGTCTTTCCACCACCTTTCATGATCCAGCTATCGCCTTGGTAAACAGCGATGGCGATATTCTTTTTGCGGAATCAGCCGAACGTTCCGTTCAGTACAAACGTGCCTACGGTTTAGCGGCCGACGCTCGAAGCACCGTGCGACGTATCATTAAGGAATATTGTGATCCGGCCGCGGAGTTCGTTGTCGCTAAGCCTTGGAGTAAGCGGTCCTATCAAACCCAGCGCTGGTTGACTCTCATGGGAATTACGAACCATGAGTTGATTCCGAAGCGTCCGAGCCGCATGACGACATATTTGCTGAAGAAACACACCTTATTCGCGCAGTGCTGGCTTCAATATTCCGGCTACGTCCTCTCCGGCGGCAACATCGTGGATATTTTGGTAAACGACTTCCGCAACAAGAACATTTCTTTTGCTAATTTTGAGCACCACCTGTCGCATGCCGCCACGGCGTGCTTTACCAGTCCATTCGAACAGGCCGCCTGCATGATCGTAGACGGCCACGGCGAGGGTGGATCAATCAGCTATTTCGAATACCAACAAGGCCGGTTTCGCGATCTCTATCGCGCCAAAGGCACAGCTAGCCTCGGAGCATTTTACGCCATCGCCACCGAGCTCTGCGGATTCAGTACGGAAAAAGGCGAGGAATGGAAGGTGATGGGACTGGCGCCATATGGAAAACTGGATGACGAACTCCTGCAGGAATTTCGATCGCTGGTCGCCGTCGATGATCTCTCCATCAAATTTGCTCCGACCACGAAAATCAGAGCTTGGTTCAAACGAATGATTCCACGTGCACGTACCAGAGACGGTGCACCTCTCGACGTAGCCGATCTTGCCTATACGTCCCAATATTTCTACGCGGAGATAGTGACCCGCTTACTGAACAATTTTTATGCCAGAGGGATCTCGGAGAACCTGGCGCTTGCCGGCGGTTGCGGGCTGAATTCTTCTTTCAATGGTCAGATTCTGAATCGAACTAAATTCAAGCAACTCCATGTTCCCAGCGCTCCCAGCGACGATGGGAACGCCCTGGGAGTAGCTCTGCTCGCCTACCACCAGGATCACCCTGATCGAAAACCCAAAGCAGCTGTACAAACTCCCTACTTGGGATCGTCACTATCCAAGCGAAGCCTGACGAACCTGGTAAGGTTCGGTCGCATTTCAAATGTTCGCCATCTCCCGGGAACGATTCATCAGGAAACGGCGCGGTTATTAGCCGAAGGCCAACTGGTGGGATGGGTTCAAGGACGCGCTGAATTCGGTCCACGTGCGCTCGGTAACCGATCGATTTTGGCTGATCCACGCCCCCCCGACATGAAAGATCGAATCAATTTGCGAGTTAAGTTTCGCGAAGAGTTCCGGCCGTTTGCTCCTTCGATTCTCGATGAATTTGGCGATGAATACTTCGAAAGCTATCAGGTTTCACCGTATATGGAAAGGACCCTGACTTTTAAGGAGTCAGCGCGGGAGAAAGTCCCAGCCATTGTACACGTCAATCGTACTGGTCGTTTGCAGTCAGTGCGTCGCGAATGGAATGAGCCTTATTATGAGCTGATCTACGCTTTTTACCAGCTCACCGGCGTCCCCATGCTGTTGAACACAAGTTTCAACATCATGGGCAAACCCATTATGCATTCAGTCGAGGATGCCATTGGGCTCTTTTACACAACCGGCTTGGATGCACTAGCGATCGAGGATTACCTTATTGAGAAAATATCCCGTCCGGACGGGGACAGAATCAGGAGTTAGGTCGCTAAAGCTATGCCGGACCAATCAGGCCTTCCTTGCCTTCTGTAAAAACACCTGGAGGGAACCTCCGCGTCATCGGCGGATCTAGTTACAGCATCTTGCCCAAATCATCCTGCAAATACAGCACCGATCGTTTCGGAAAGACCATAGCAAAGACATAGGAAGAACCAATCCAGACCTTCGCTTTATATTGAGCAAAGTTCTGAAACAGACCTTCCCAAGACCCTGCATCCAGCCTCTGGAACTCGGCCAGACTATAAACTTGAATGGGGCTCATCAGGCCGGTAGTCAAAACCTTTGATAACGCTTCCTTGGCCGTCCAAAGCGCGGTGGCGATCTGATATCGATCCGTTGTAGAAGTCTCGATCAATCTCTTCTCAGGTTCTGACAGCTGGGTAAGAATCGTTTCATACCGAGCGGGGTCAATGACTTCGATGTCGATTCCGACCGGATGTCCAGCCGGATACGCGAGCGCGCCCGCTAAAGAACCGGTATGGCTGATAGTGACACTAAACCCTGCCCTGCCCTGAACTACGGGTTGTTCGAAAACGCCGCGCGTAATTTCTATAGCCCGGAGGTCGAGCTCCGGCAGCACCTTGCTCAAGCCGAGTTTGGCAGCATAGCGGCCAAGGAGATAGCTCCTTTGTCGAGGCGCAAAACGAAGCGTCGCAAAATAGGCCGCTTCGATCGGTCCAAGGATTTCGCCGGCAAGCTCATTAACAGAAAACGCTCGATCATCGAAAACCAGGACCAGCGCTCCCCTAAATCGCTTTTCCTCTCGCCTAAAATCCAACGAGTACAGCCATATTGGGAGAGACATCGGCTTAGAACCTAATGTGAGAAAATGAGGTAAACCGTCAGTGCGATAGCCCTGCGTGCGGAATGGGACGAATAAAGTCCGATCACCATAGAACCAGCTAGCCTTTGGTCCGTTGCCGCTGGATAGCGCCAATTTCCTCAAAGATAGTCTGGAGGTCTTTCGTAATGTGCCATTTTGGATAGTGGGCCTGCGTCTTGCTGAGGTCCGAGATGTAACAGATGTGATCGCCCTTTCGATTCCGGTCGACGTACTCGTAATTCATCTTCCTTCCGGAAATCTCAGCGATTACGCTTAACGCTTCAAAAACCGAAATAGAATTCTCTCTGCCGCCCCCTAAATTATAAACCTCACCAATGCGAGGGGCTTCAATAAACTCGCTTATAAGATGAGCAACATCCAAAGAATGAATGTTGTCGCGGACCTGCTTTCCTTTGTAGCCGAAAATTTTGTAGGTTCTACCCTCCAAATTAGATTTGATCAAGTAGCTCAGGAACCCACGTAGTTCTACTCCCGAATGATGCGGACCGGTGACGCAACCACCTCGCAAGCAACAGGTCGGCATTTGAAAGTACCGGCCGTATTCCTGCACCATTATATCGGCAGCTACCTTTGAAGCACCAAAAACCGAATGAAGTGATTGATCGATCGGAAATGTCTCTTTGACGCCGTTTTTGTCACTCGCCTCGGCATAATCCCAACGAGTCGCCGTTTCAACCAAAGGCAACCGATTAGGACCATCACCGTACACCTTGTTGGTTGACATGTGGATCAACGGCGAGGTCGGACAGGCGCGGCGAGCCCCTTCCAACAGGTTGAGTGTGCCAATCGCGTTCACATCAAAATCATCAAAAGGCCGGGAAGCAGCCAAGTCATGGCTAGGTTGAGCAGCGGTGTGGACAATGGCATCCGGTTTAATGTCGGATACGGTTTCCAGTAATCGATCTCGATCGCGGATATCGATCTCGTAATGCGAAAAATTCTTTAGAGACGAGCGCAGCCGCTCCCGGTTCCAGGTAGTGTCGCCCTGAGGTCCGAAAAAAAACCTGCGCAAGTTGCTATCGATGCCATGAGTTTCCCAGCCATTCCGGCTAAAGAATTCAACCACTTCACCACCGATTAAGCCGCTCGAACCCGTGACTAATAGCCTTTTCACACCCGCTCAATAGATACAAAATTACGTTCGAGCGCTAGAATTTCGTAGTGTGATTCAAAAGCACATTAGATCCGGCGTCAGCAAAAGAAATCATCGGGTGCCACACGCGGTACGCTTAATGACGCGTCTCGGCGGAGCCTTGAATTTGCGTGAGGTCGCCCTCGCTAAGCTTGCGGTGGAACAGGTCCAGCGCCATTGCATAGACCATCCGTGCGGCGGCAGCATCGTATCGAGCCCCTTCGTCCCGCATGAAGGCATGGGCGGCATTGAATTCGTGCCAGGTGAAGTTTGTTCCAGCGTCGGCCAGCGCATTGTAAATCGTAGTCCGGCCTTCGCGGGGAACGTGTGGGTCTTGCCGGCCAAACACGACCAGGAGTTCGCCCTTGATCTCAGGGATTCGATCGAGCGTGTCGTCGTTTAAGCCTTTGCCCAGACTCCTCTTGTGGATGTCGGTCGGGTAACAACAGGCCGCCGCCAGCACTTCGGGATTGGTGGCAGATCGGAAGGCCAGGTGCCCACCGATACAGAAGCCGATAGAGCCGATCTTGCCGGTGCATTTCGGATGCGATTTCAAATAGCTCAGCGCAGCCTTTGCGTCGGCATCGTAACTCGAGAGTTCTTTGTTGATTTTGTCCGCGTTGCCCCGATCCGCCCCGGCTTGGTCGTATGGGAGCACAGTACCCGGTTCTTCGAGCTCATGAAATATTTCCGGGATGACGACCACGAATCCATGTCCGGCCAGCACAGCAGCACTACGCCGAATCGGTCCCGTCACCTGAAAAATTTCTGAGAACAAAACGATTCCAGGGTAACGGCCTTCAGCGACCGGATAAAGAAGGTGGGTACGCATTGGACCAACCGGCGTTGGGATGTCGATGAATTCGTTATCTTTGATGACCATAAAATTTGGACGGAATCGTGTCCGGACAATGTGCGAGGAGTTGAAACGAACGAGCAAAGTTAATCGCAGAGAGCCTGGATAAGGCAACCTCGAATTGACAGGGCGCTCTCCGCTGACTCTCGACGTCTTTGCCTGCGTTGCGCCGCCCATGCCAGCCAGCAAACTCCGGGCATGAGACGCAGGACGATGCGGGTGAGCGGGATATTCAGCAATCCGTGCCGGGTCCGTCATTCCGCAGAAAGAGCGCCGTCACGACTAGTGCTGCGCTGCCTCTGGATCTTGCTGATCCACCATCGCGTCCCAACCAATAGAAATCGCCAATCTTTGATAAACTCCGGCGGTTTACCTTCGATAGCGTGACCGGCGAACTGAAAGATCCAGCCGATCGTAAAACAGAACAGCGCAACCTTCCAAAAGCCGCGTATCACGGGCGCAAGTAGGAATAAGGGAAGCGACACAATAATCAGCGGGATGCCGAAAAGGTGGAATACACGGTTCACGGGATGCTGATGACTGTGTTCGTACCGGTCGATCCACTCCTCGAGTGAGCTTTCGCCTAGAACCGGATGCATTCGTTTTCCGTTTGTTCTCATTTTTTTGTCCTTCCTAGTCGCAATCTTCGTTTCGAATCGTTGTCTTCCCCGTCCGTCGAACTTTGGCTAAAATCCGGTGAAAACGTACTCAATGTCCGAGCACCCAGGCGAAGACCGATATCAGAGTAGTCTGTCTGCTTGGCAAAGGAGCGCAAGTGAAGTAAGCTGAAGAATACCAACTGTTTGCTCTATCTTAGTTGGCTTCCGCTCAGCTTGGCAAGCGCGAGCGCCGGTCGCTAAGCTGCCTGTTTTGAGCTCCTCAGGCTATGAAGTACATTGAGGTGGTCGATCTTCCGCCGGGACAGTCCCCTGTGGCAGCGGATACCTGCTATCGTTCAGCTCAGGCTCTCGAAGCCGGCCAGATTCTGTTTCTCCCTCGTTACGGATTTCCAGTACCCAATTCCTGTCAGGCTCTTTTTTCTCCAACCATACTTCATAAACACTCGAAGAACGTTAGCTACAGCCCGGCTTCTACGAAACTCTATGGAACGTCCAGCAGGGGACGGAGCCTATCATCACTCGAAGAAATGATGGCAGGATTTGCCGATTTCGCCCAGAAGACTGTAACCCGGTTGTTACCGATCTATCGAACCGGACTTGTCCCGGCACGGGCGAGCTTTCGCCCAATTGAGATTGAAACCCGGCCTATGCCGTGGCGCCAGGATGATACGCGGCTCCAGATCGACGCTTTCCCGTCGTCACCTATCCAAGGCAATCGGATCTTAAAACTTTTCTGTAATGTTAATCCAAAGGGCCAAACTCACCTGTGGCGGGTGGGCGAACCGTTCGAGCAGACAGCTGGGCGGTTCCTAGCTTCGATAAAACCGCCATTCCCGTTTTCGAGTGCAGTTTTGCTGCTGACGAGTACTACCAAGAGCCGGCGAACCGTCTATGATCACATTATGCTATGCCTTCAAGATCGGATGAAGCGCGACCAACATTATCAGGAGGAAGCTGAACAGGCTAAAGTCGAATTTCCTGCCGATTCTACCTGGTTAGCTTTTACCGACCAAGTCTCACACGCCGCGATCCGCGCGCAATATCAGCTCGAGCAAACATTCCTTCTCGATATCGGCCGGCTTCACGATCAGAGCACCGCTCCCTTACATGTGTTAGAAAAGCTAGCGGGGCGAAAGTTAGTGTAAGTTTCGATGCTGAAGCCCGCGAAGCGCGGATCTCCGTAAACACACTCCGCCGGCGATCGCGCAGCCTCGTTTCGCGAAAGGTCCGTCGGCAACTGCCACACAGGAAGGCCTGTCGGTGGAAGAACCCGGCGACGGGACCGAATTAGAAGTTAGCGAGGATCCTGTGATCCAATAACTCTTCGATGTGTTAGGTCGAGCTTTGATCGCCTATTGGCACGAATACCCGAATTGCATCAAGAGAGCCCAGCGTTTCTTTTCAAAGCCTTAAATCAGTTGTTCATATCACAGATTACGATAACGTTATCGGTAACAGAACACTGTTTAATCTGTTAAAAACCGCCTTTTCTATGAAGCTCGCCACCGCTCCCGTTAATTGGAACAATGCAGATGCTCCGGATTTCAGAGAATGGTTCCCCTATCCTAAGATCCTCGATCTCATGGTTGCGGCCGGGTATTCAGCAACCGAATGGGGGATGAACATGCCTAGCCAGATCAATCGTATGCTTTCCGACCTAAATGAGCGCCAGCTACAGCTCCTGGGAGGTTTCGTTGGACTGGAGCTTCGCAACGAGGCAAAACGCGCGACCGAGGTTGAACGCGCGATCGAGCTCGGGCGTTTTTTCAAGTCGCTGGGAGGGCAGGTATTAATCGCCGCAGACAGTGGAGATCCGTCCAGGCTGGCTCAATCGGGGCGCGTCGACCCTGCCTCTGGGCTGAAAAGCGATGAATGGCGAAACCTCACGAGCGGCCTTGACCAAATTGGAAAGCAGCTTCGCTTAGAAGGCATCAAATTGGTGTTTCACAATCACGTCGGTTCCTACGTGGAGACTGAAGCCGAGACAGCCCGTTTGCTTGAGGAGACCAATCCTGATTATGTTGGCTGGTGCTTCGATTGCGGGCACCTGGTTTATGGGGGCGCGGACGTTTTTCGGCTTTTAACGAAATACGGATCTCGAGTCGGGCATGCCCATGTAAAAGACGTTAACGCCGAGATCCTGAAAGAGGCCCGAGCCCGGCGGTGGAATTTGGCGGACGCACTCAAAGCGTTCATTTTTTCACCGCTGGGAAAGGGAAATCTCGATCTTCGGCGAGTCCTCGAGCAGCTTAGGGATCAGGGTTACAATGATTGGCTGGTCGTGGAACAAGACACGACACCTCTCGATCCAACGACAGTGGCAAGACAGAATCGAACTTTCTTGGAACAGCTTCTGAATGAACTCGGCATCGAATAGAGCTGAAAGACACGCCACTGACACTCACCAGGCGCATCAAAATCGTCCTCGTGCTCGTCGTCGTCCTCGTCCTCGAATCCGGCCTGGAGTGGCTTCGATTTTGCGGACAGGTGTTCAAATCGATTTTTGTCCCGAGAATACGGATTTTGTCCCGAAGGCCCGGCCCGCATCGCTACGCGAAGCGTTGCGGGCGGGGACTACAGGACTCAGCCCGGGGTTTTAACCCCGGGTACGGATAAAAAGGGCACCCGCCCTGCTTGTCCGCCATAGTTCTGGGAATAAGGGACGAAGGAGGAAAGGTGGCGGTAGAGAAGCCTTTTCCGCCCTGGATGCCGAACGAGATCCTCAACGAATTTCTGCCGCCCCTTCAGGGCGGGGCCCTATTGTCAATGTGTCCTGGGGTTGAAACCCCAGGCTCAGTCCTATAGTCCCCGCCCGCAACGCTTCGCGTAGCGATGCGGGCCGGGCCTTCGGGACAAAGAATTCTGTACGATCTAAATATCCGTCCACATTTTCGAAGCCACATCAGTGTGATGGAGTGCGGAGTGTTGGAGTAATGATAGATAACTGACAATGCCCAACCGTACCCCTCAAATTCATTCGACATTGACAGCCATTCTTCTCCGAATTACTATTCCGCTACCGATCCCGTTATCGATAACATACAATACATACTATGGGCAAGGTCTACCAAGAAATCGACGAACGGATCAAGAAGTGGATTGGCGCGCAAAGGGTCTTTTTCGTGGCGACGGCTCCACTTGATCCAAATGGCCATATCAATTGTTCTCCCAAAGATGGTTACTCGATCCGCGTCCTGGACAACCAAACCCTGGTTTACCTCGACTTGATCGGGAGCGGAGTTGAAACGATTGCTCACATTCGCGAAAATAAGCGGATTATTGTGATGATGTGCGCCTTTGAGGGAGCGCCCATGATCATGCGATTTCACGGGATTGGTGAAATCATCGAAAAAGACAATCCCGATTTCGAGCAGTTCAAACCGTTATTCGATTCTGAAGTTGGGATTCGTTCATTTATTAAAGTCCACCTCGATAGAATTTCAGATTCGTGTGGGTTTGGCGTTCCCGTAATGGAATTCAAGCAGCATCGGAAGCAATTGCGGACCTTCAACGAACGAAACGGTGAGGAGAAGCTCGCCGACTATAAGATCCAGCATAACTCACTCTCCATCGACAGACTTCCAGGTATCCGGACAAGGTAGCTTCTGCAGTTAGCCTCTTACAGCATTTCGTTTCGTCACAAAGAAAATCCCCCTGTCTCTCCCTCCCAAGAATCTATGGCTACTAAAGACCTCCGCTTGGATGCAAATGTCCCTGGGCCTTGGTATATCGATAGTTCCTGTTTGCCCTGCCTGCGTTGCCTTGACGAAGCCGGCCCGGATACTGGAAATCCGCTCTTACTTCTGAGCGACGATGAGTCGCACGTTTTCTTCGGCAAGCAGCCTCAGACTGAAAGCGAGTTAGCGGCTGCAGAATCCGCCCTGGAAGTCTGCCCGCAAAATGCGATCGGTAAAGATGGAAGCGATTAAGGCCATGAGATCTCCCGATTATTTGAGCAGTTAGTCCTTAAATAACGTTCCGCGCTTTTGAAATGCAAGAGCGAAGCTTGCCTGCCAAAAGTCTGCGCTACCGCCTATGGGTAGCGCCGGCCCGCGTCTAATCGCCCGGCGACCCGCGTAATTCTTAGATTCACTCGTTAAAAACAAAATCTGTCCTCGTCTCTTTTCGTTATCGATAACGTTAGCCAAACAACTCCCATATAATTCTGGATTTTTTATGTCATTCAAAAGCCTCTTCTGTTTCCCCCTTTTCGTTGTTTTCCAAATGACGGCGCATCCAGTGGATGCAGCTCCCACCGCAGCACTCGAGATATTTTCTTATTGGACCTCGGGCAGCGAAGCCGCTGCGCTGAACGCGTTACTTGATCTTTACAAAGCACAAAATCCTGGCGTCGAGATCGTCAATGCGACGGTCGCGGGTGGTAACGGGTCAGCGGCCCTTCCGGTGCTACAAGCCCGACTCCTGGGCGGAAATCCGCCGGACACTTGGCAAACCCATCCAGGGTCGGAGCTATTTAATCGATATGTCGCGGCCAGGACATGCGAGCCAGTGACAGAGCTCTATGTGTCTGAAGGCTGGCTAAAAGTTCTCCCCGCTCAGCTGGTGGGCCTGATGTCGCAGAACGGACAGACCTATTGCGTATTGGCCGGAGTCCATCGTGCCAACGTTCTCTGGTACAATAAGAGGGTCCTCGAAAAGCAGGGAATCACCATCGGTGACAAGATTTCTTTTCAAGAACTCTTGACGGCCGCCGATAAATTGCACACTGCGGGGATTACTGCGCTGGCCGTGGGTGATTCCGGGGTTTGGGCATCCACGTGTCTCTTAGAGAACTGTCTGCTCGCAAGTCTTCATGCCTCTGGCTGGAATAGTCTTTGCAGTAACCAGATCCGTTGGGACGATCCTCGGGTGGTGGCCGCGGTTCGGTCTTATACGCAGCTGCTAGAAATTGAAAATCCGGATCATGCCGCTCTCAGTTGGGATCAGGCCATTGCTAAGGTGGTCGAAGGTAAATGTGCTTTCAGCGTGATGGGCGATTGGGCTTACGGAGAGTTTACGAAAGCAAGCCTGAAGGACAACGAGGATTTTGGCTGGGTGAATTTTCCCGGAACCGAAGGCAGCTTCATCATAGTTGGGGACGGATTTACTTTGGCCACGGGAGCCCCGCACAAAAGTGAAACGCTGCAGTGGCTCAAGGTTCTCGGGAGCAAAGAAGGACAACTGGCATTTAACAAGATCAAAGGTTCAATTCCGGTCCGGACGGATGTTAGTCCAAAAGAATTTGGGGCCTACCATCAGTGGTCAATGAATTCCTTCGCTCACGATTCAATTGTACCAAGTGTGTTCGAAGGCGAAGCGACTTCTCCCGCCTTCCAACAGGCCCTGAACGACGCGGTATCGGCTTTTTCCGCAAATAGAAATGTCGATCGGTTTGTGAAAACCATGGTGAGCGCCGCCGCAGAGAACGCGTCATCTGATTAGGCCTCGTGTCCTGTTGGACACCCAAACGTACTAGGCGACCCGGACCCTTTCTGGGTTGCGCCGTCCTTTCTCCCGCCAAACGAACGGAGCCGTCGTCCACAAAGAGACAGCCGATCAATCAACTCTTCAATTATGTCAGCAGAACCTATCTACCCAAATCTCCAAACCAGTGACCAAAGACTCCTTCTTTGGGGCAAGCGAGCAGCGTTGGAAATCAGTATGCCTTTTAGCGGGGCGATCCGATTTCGGCACCGTCCCGGTTCGTCCCAGGCCAACGAGATTCATCCAATCTTTGAGCCGAAAGACTCGATGGCGGTCTCCTGGACCGGCGAGCCCATCCCCATGCGGTCGGATCATTCGGACGATCAGTATGCCCAAGCTCAGTCGGATTCGATTTCGATAAAAATTAACCGTCGAGACGGGTCCTGGTCGGTCCTTGCAGGAGATGGCAGCACGATCGCGCGCTTAGTGGGTCAAGGAAGCCAAATCGCCTTTGATCATACCGGAATGATCTTCGACACCACCATCAGTCTCGAAGCGGTTCCCGGAGAGGCTTACCTCGGACTCGGTGAAAAGACCGGTCCGATTAATAAACGCGGACTCTCATTCATCTTTTGGAACACTGACGTAACCCCCTATCACGTCGATTCCGATCCTTTATATATCTCCATCCCCTTCTTCATCGGTGTCAGGCCCAATTGTGTATGGGGCTGCTTTCTCAACGAAAGCTGGAGGACCGAAGTTGATCTCGCAAAATCGGATCCCAGCCAAATCCGCTGGGCTTCCAGTGGCTCGGAAATGGACCTTTACCTTTTCAGCGGCCCGACCCTGCGCGATGTGGTGCAGCAGTACACCCAACTGACCGGCAGAACTCCACTTCCGCCACTGTGGTCACTTGGTGCTCAACAAAATCGATGGGGCTATGAGAAAGCGGAGGACGTTCTCAGAGTCATCCAAGGCTACCGGAACCACGGGTTGCCGCTCGACGCCGTCTACATGGATCTTGACCATATGGTGGCCAATAAGGCATGGACTTGGAATCGTGACGTTTTCTCTGATCCTGAGAGACTGGTTGAACAGGCAGCCGCTCAGGGTGTTAAACTGATTCCTATCGTAAATCCGGGCATCAAGGTCGAGCCCGGTTACGCGGTGTACGATGAGGCGGTTGACAAGAACTACCTCGTATCGACTGATCGAGGGGTACCGCTGCATGGAGAGGTCTTTCCTAACCCATCCGTTTTCCCAGACTTATTGCGGGAGGAAGTGCAAACCTGGTGGGGCGATCTTCATCAGGATTTTATCAAGGCAGGAATTGCGGGGTTTTGGAACGATATGAACGAACCAAGCAATTTCTCTATTTCGGGGAGCAAACATAGCGCCGTCAAAACAGAAGGTGATGGACTGGGAAAAATTGAAGGCAGAACACTGCCTTACGACGCCCGGCATGGGAAAAAAAGACATCTGGAGGTGCACAATCTTTACGGACTTTGCATGTGTAAATCCTCATTCGAGGCCGTCCGCCGCTTTGCGCCCAACAAGCGGCCGTTTGTACTCACCAGGGCCGGTTTTGCCGGCAGCCAACGCTACGGTTCTGCCTGGACCGGAGATATGTCCAGTTCATGGTCCCATCTCAACGCCTCCATTTCGATGTTACTCGGCCTCGGACTGTCCGGGATGCCTTTTTGCGGAGCGGATGTCGGCGGCTTTCATGGAGACACCACCGGTGAACTTCTCGTTCGCTGGTATCAACTCGCTGCGTTTTATCCCTTTCTCCGAAACCATTCTCACAAGATGAGTGTTCGTCAGGAGCCATGGCAATTCGGAGAACCGTTTCTGACTTACATCAAGGAGGCGCTAGAGTTGCGCTATCGGCTGATTCCGACCCTGTACACACTGATGTATGAGGCTTCACAGACTGGGCATCCGGTAATACGTCCCTTGGCTTACGCCGAAGCAGACGAAGAAAGCCTTTTGAGCGACGACGCCTTTCTCTTTGGGGAGGACATTCTGGTAGCGCCAATCACGCATGCCAACGCGAGTCGACGCAGCGTTTATTTACCACCGAGCGAATGGCTCGAATATCCGAATCTGTCCGAATGCCAGATGCCAAAAAAAGGGGCGCAAACCGTCCCTTTAGAAGCTTCTCTTAATCACGTAATGACCTATGTCCGCAGCGGCGGGTTAGTCGTTCTCACCGGTAGCGCCAGCCATACTACCAGTGCGAATTGGAAACATATCGAATGGCATATTAACCCCAATTCAAAAGTAGAAGGCATTCTTTACGAAGACGAAGGAGAGGGCTTTGGCGAACATAGAATCACTCGTGTACTCGGTGAAGTCAGAAATGACCAGATCGTGATTCGCCGCCTAGCCGAAAGCGGCCTTCCATCCGTCCGCGAATCAGAAGAGATTCACTTGTTGGGTTTAGAGCGGGTATCATCAATCGAGGGATCTCTCTCGCATCAGTCCCGTGGAAATAAGCTCGTCATCCAGATGCCGGTGGGTTGGACCGAGTTGAAAGTTTCCACGGCGACTAGAGAACAAGCGTAAGCTAGTGGCAGCATGACAGCCTGTTGAAAAAAGCGTGAGGCGCGAAGCAGTTAGGCACGAAGCGTTTACCTCAAAGAATTTCGGGGCTCGCAGATTACAGCCTAGCAGACGATCGAAGAAAAGTTTCGGCCGCACGCCGTGCAGCCTAGCGGCGAAGCGAGGACAGACCTCAGTCCGGCAGACTGTTGAAAAACGGATAGGCGACGAGATTTAGCCGCGAAGCGGCGATTCATGATAGCCTAGGGCGAAGCCCTAGGATTACGATAATAAGGGGTTTAGCGCTGAAGGCGCGTATCAATTTTGCGTGCTCAGCTGCGTGCGTGCCTCGGTCCTGTTGCCTGGCCAAACCCATATCGGGGCCACGTCGATCATTGAAACGCACCTTCAGTGCGTGGCCCACTTTCAATGGGTTCCTAGGGCTTCGCCCTAGGCTATCATGAATCGCAACTTCGTTGCTAGGGACTATGCGTCGATCAGGCCTCGTTTTTCGACAGTCTGCCGGACTAAACTCTTTCAGCCCGAAATGCTTCGGGGCAGACTGCTTCGCGCCTCCTATCTCACTGTCTGAGGTGAACGCTCTTTTGCCGAGGGCGCAAGAACCGTGATCAGTAGAACGATTGCGGCGACGGCTAAGAGTGCCCGATCAAGAGGCATGAAATGAGCAAGTAATCCGATCAAAGGCGCCCCGACCAAAAACCCTGCATAACCGATGGTAGCCACTTGCGCGATGGCGGCAGCGCCGCGGCCGGGAACCTCGCCGGCCGCTGAGATTACCGCCGGAAATACTACCGAGAGTCCAAGTCCCCAACCAAAAGCGCCGAGCAGCGCGACGAGGGTTGAATTCACCAGACAAAGGGCCGTGACACTCACGCATGCTAAGATGCCTGCCGAGCGCAACACCGGAACTCTCCCATAGCGTTGAATTACCGCGCCTCCGGCAAAGCGGCCGATGGCCATCGTTAAATTAAAGCCTCCATAAGTTAGGGCGCCGAGAGCGGGAGGGGCTCTTCGCGCGTCCACCAGCACCAACGCGAGCCAATCGTTCGCAGCACCTTCCCCCAGCGCCGTAGCGAAGATGACGATGCCCAAGAGAATTATCACTGCTTCGAGGCTCCGTGGCCTCTCTCGGTAGGTGGTCGATCCGATCGCCAGACGGTTTTGTGACCCATGATCAACTGGTTCCTTCGATGGTTTTGCCTGGACGCTCAAATCCCGAGTCCGATCCTGTAAATAGTGGGTTGTTGCTAACCCCATTACAACCAGCAAGACTGCCGAGACCGTTGGTAACTGCCAGCTCAGCGGCACCCCTACCCCGGCGCAGAACCAACCGCACAAAGATCCGGCTACGCCACCGATGGAGAAGATTCCGTGCCAGTAAGGCATCAGGACCCTGCGTCGACGCTCTTCGACCAGATGACCTTGTACGTTCATCGCGACATCGCCCAAGCCCGCACCGACACCCACGACTAACAACATCGCGCCGAATACCAATAGGGAGCGACTTAAAGGTAATACACTACAGCCTCCCAGAAAAAGCGCAGTGGCAACCAAGCTGACCGTCCTTGAGGAGTATCGTTCGACCAATCGCCCAGCGAATGGCATCCCCAAGATCGAACCAATTCCCATGCAAACCAGAGCAAACGCAAGCTGATCTGGACTCGTACCCAGCTGATCACGGATTCCGGGCATCCTTGAGAATGTCGAGGCAATCCCGAACCCATTGCCAAAGAACATCGTCGCCGTCGCGAACGGAGATCCGACTCCGCATGATTGGCCCATACCGAATTCCTTATCGCAAGCTGCTACTTGCTTAAGGGAACAGACCGCGGTTAACGCGTGCGGCCATTACCCTCTCCACTGCGATGGCAAGGGAAGCAAGCCGGTTGGAGATACCGTCTGTTTTCACCCGCTTCAACACCGCCATGAACGACTGCTCCAGGACGCGGAAGAGACGGTCCATTACCTCTGTCTCTTTCCAGAATAAGCTCTGCAGGCTCTGCACCCACTCGAAGTAAGAAACAATCACACCACCGGCGTTACATAAGATATCCGGCAACACAAATATTTCATCTGGGCGCTGATTCAATACTGCATCCGCCTCCGCGGTAGTCGGTCCGTTTGCTGCCTCGGCCAGAATACGACATTGAATTTTTTCGGCCATCGGAGCATCGATGACACCTCCGATGGCTGCGGGTAGGAGGACATCGCATGGTATCGTTAGCAGCGTCTCTGGAGAAATTGGTTCGGCGCCGTCGAAGCCTCGCAAGTCACCCTTTTCCATTACATGGGTCTGCGCACGCCAGATGTCGATTCCTTTCTTATTGAAGAATGCCGAGGTGGCGTCGCTAATCGCGATTACTTTCATTCCGTTTTTGTAGGCCAACCCGTGAGCGGCAATGCTGCCGACATTTCCGAAACCTTGTACTACCGCAGTCCGATCAGAGAGTTTCAAGTTGAGGAAGTTCGCAGCCCGTTCAATCAAATAGACCACGCCTCGCCCGGTCGACTCCCGGCGGCCATAGGTTCCGCCAATACTCATCGGCTTCCCGGTCACTATTTCGGGCACCGCGTGTCCTATATGCGCCGAATAGGTGTCCATAAACCACGCCATCACCTGCTCATAGGTTCCCATATCTGGACCCATTACATCCGTACGTGGGCCGATGAACGGTATCATTTCCTGCATGTACCGGCGCGATAAGCGTTCGAGCTCGCGCATGGAGAGTTCCCGCGGTTCAGCTCTGACTCCCCCTTTGGCGCCGCCATAGGGCAAGCCGGCGATCGCACACTTCCAGCTCATCCACATGGCGAGCGCCGCGACCTCACCCAGAGTAACCGATTTTGCGAACCGCGTTCCGCCCTTAGTCGGCCCCATGGAAAGATGATGCTGCACCCGATAACCTTGAAAGACTTTGGTGGAACCATCGTCTAATCGAACTGGCACCGATACCGTGATAGCCCGCTTCGGGTACATTAATCTGGCTCGCAAATCATCCGGAATTGAAAGATGGTCTGCAATCTGTCGAAATTGCTCACAGGCTATATCAAAGCTTGGATCCGAAAAGATTTCGTCCATTTAAATGGGATCGAACCGGCGCCCCGAATCACGAGGCCCAATTCTTACGATAGTCGGCCGAAAGAGTAAGCCCGCCATCGGCATAGATGGTTTGACCGGTTATGTAGGCTGCATCCTCCGAGGCCAGGAAAGCAAACACGCCAGCAATTTCCTCAGCGGCCGCCGCTTTTCCTAGTGGGATGTGGCTTTCTACGTTCGCCCGCTTTTGGGGATCATCGGTCCAACTCTTATTCAGTGGCGTGATGGTGGCTCCGGGCGCGACTGAATTGACCCGAATTCCTCGATCGGCAAATTCCAGAGCCAGCGTTTTTGTCAGATTTCCCAGAGCACCTTTGCTAACCGAATAGGCAATAAAGCCTGGCTTCGGCTGGCTCTCGTGATTGCTCGAATTATTGATAATGACACCCTTAATCTTTTTATCGAGGAAATGACGAATCGCATGCTGACTAAAAATGAAAACCGCCCGGAGATTGACAGCCAACACTTCGTCGAAGTCTTCAATGGGAAATTCATGGGATGGATGCCCACGGTTTATACCGGCGTTGTTAACCAGGATATCTATTTGCCCAAGCGCAGCGACCGCGGCTTGAAACGCTTGAGCGACTGAGGCCTCTTTAGAAACGTCGGCTCGATGTCCATCGATCAACGCTTTGCGATTTTTCGCAACCCTTCTGATTTCCTCGAGAGCAGAGGCCATCTGGGTACTCTCTACTCGATCAACCACGAAGACCGAGGCGCCTTCTTCCGCAAATCTCTTGGCCACCGCGAGCCCGATTCCTTGCGCCGCGCCAGTTACCAAGACGTTCTTCGATTCTATTCCTTTTAACATAATCATGAATACCTAACTAAAACACGACTGACTAGAGGATTGGACAGCGCTCGGAATTGGATAAGCAATCCGCGCCTTCGTTCGTCACGACGAGATTGTCTTCGATCCTGATTCCTCCAACTGCCTCGATATACAGGCCCGGCTCGATGGCTAGAATCATGCCTGGTTCTAAGACCTCATCGGAGTCAGTCTTCAGGATCGGTCGCTCGTGGAACGCAAAGCCAACGGCGTGCCCGATATAGTGCAGAAAGTTCTCTTCCAGGCCGAAGGATCGAAAACTTTTGCGGGCCAGCTCATCGATGCTCCCGGCAGTGACATTGGGCTTGACGGCACGGACGACGGTATCAAGAACCTCGGTCACGGCCTGGATCATTTGGTGTTGCCGCTTGCTCGGTTCGCCAATGACGAATGTACGACTGAGATCAGTCCAGTATCCGTCGGCGAATCCATTAAACTCGATCAGAACCAAATCGCCTTCATGCAAAGCCCGCCGGGTCGAAAAGTTAGCAGGCAACCAAGCATTGGCTGAATTTACAGGCCCGGACATGACAAAAGCATACCCCCGGGCTCGACCCGCTGTTTCGACGGATATGCCGTGTTCTTGGAATGCGGATTCCATGATCGCGGCGAGTTCGATCTCGGTGACACCGGGACGAGCCGCTGCTCTGACTCGCAAGAAAGCATAGTCCGCAATGCGATTGCATCGCTTAAATGCTTCTATCTCCCGCGAGGTCTTGAGTCGCCTCAAGTAACGAATAAGATCCGAGCCGTCCTCCACCTTCAGGCGGGGCAATGGTTTGTGCAGCGACTCGTACATCTCTCGACCCGGTACATTCGCTTCCGATCCTCGGAACGACCCGGCTACCGTTTCAAAAGTTAATTCGCAGCCTAGACGTCCAGCGCCGAGGCCGAACTCTTGCAGCGCAACGGTAAGCGCCTGGACAACCTTGTCTCGAGGGCTGCCTGCTTGAAGATCGGAAGGGTCGATATCGTAGCAAACTAATAAGCCGTTCCAATCTTTTGGTACGAAGGGTTTATCTACCGACGGAAGCACTAACGCTTGTTGTCCACGTTGAGTTACAACCACCGCGGAGTCTCCTGTACTTGGCCAGTATCCACTTAGAAAGAGAATATTCTCCGGTAAAAAGCAGAGCAGACCGTCTAGTTCCGCTCTACCTAACGATTCGGTAATACTTTCTGCGCGAGATATCATAGGGTGTTTCGTTCGGTTTCCGGTGGGCGTGCTCACCGACGGTGAACCGCTAATAGAATCGGAGTTCCCTCGCTCATTCCGCTTCTCCTAACTCTCGAAAAATCTTCCGAAAGATTCCCAGCGCCTGATCCAAATCCGCAGACGTATGAGCGGCAGTAATTCCCGCGTGGACCGGGTGAGCCGCTCCTCCTGCTGACCAGCCACCAGCGTGGAAATAAATGCCTCGTTCCAGGGACTTCTTTACGAACGCCGCGTAGAGATCATTGTCAAATTTAGCAGAAATGGTTCTCAGGTTGTAGTCGTCCTCTTCGTCTTCAATGCCGAAATAGGTCGCAAACCTAGGACCCACTCCCCTGACGTGACCGGGGATACCGAACTCCCTAAACAAGGCGTTGAATTCATCGTAGAACTTGTAAGAGAGAGCATTCAGCGATTCGTAGAATTCTTTCTCCCTCATCATTTTCAGGCATTCTATTGACGCCATGACCGGCATCACCGCTGCCGTGTAGGTTCCGCTCATGACGACTTTGCCGCCGGGAGTTAGTGCGTCCATGATCGCTTTCTTTCCGACCACCGCTGCGAGGGGAAATCCACCGGCCAGTGCCTTGGCCAAGGTAGTTAGGTCCGGAGTCACTCCGTAGTGCTCTTGCGCTCCGCCCAAACCCATTCGAAAACCGGACAGAACCTCATCGAAAATCAGGACGATTCCTTGTTCGGTGCAGAGGCGGCGGACCTCCTGCAAAAATCCTTCTCGAGGCGGCATGCAGCCGCAGTTGTAGGAGATCGCTTCCATTATCACGGCCGCAACCCGCCTTTTATATTTTTGTAAAACCTGCTCGAGGGCTTTGACGTTGTTATTCTCTACAACCACGACCTGTTTTCTAAACGCTTCGGTAAAGCCGGCCGAATCTGGGATCGTTTCCACTTCGCCGGCTTCGTCAATCTTGCCAATGCTACCGTGATTGTAGAACGCGCCTTCATGCATCCCGTGGAAATGCCCCTCGAAGTGTATGATGAGGTCGCGTCCCGTATAACCCCGGGCCAGACGTATCGCTCCTAGCGTGGCCTCGGTGCCCGTGTTGGAGAAGCGCACCTGTTCAGCGGACGGCACAGACGAACAAATTAGTTCGGCCAATTCTGCGTGATGCTCCGTGTCGAAATTCATAAAAAATCCCTCAGCCATGGATCGCTCTACCGCCGATCGTAACCGCGGGTGATTGTGTCCGAAAAAGGCGCCTCCCGCCGAGTTGTGGAAGTCGATGTATTCATTGTCATCGACGTCGTACAGACGGGCGCCGCTTGCGCGCTTCAAGTAGAGCGGTCGACCGATACTCCCATGAATCCGGCCCGGAGCACAGGCTCCGCCTTTCATATATTTGGATGCCCTTGCGTACAGAGAATCTGCAGCCGGAGTCACTTTAGCTGCCTCGGTAGTTTGAGTCGTCATAATCTAGAGATGTTCTGTGTTGTTTTCTTACAGGGTTGGAGCCGCAGGTTGGTCTCCACTAACTGGTGCCTCTCGCTGGTTTCATGGTCCGTGCGGAGCAGCTCCCGTTTACGGTCTTAATACGATCAGCCACTCGCAAAGCCTGGGCAGCGATGGTGAGGGCTGGATTTACGGCCGCTGAGGATGGGAAAAACGAGCCGTCTACCACATACAGATTCGGGACCTCGTGACTTCGGCAAAATGCGTCCAGCACCGAAGACTCCGGATCATTACCGAAACGCGCGGTGCCACATTGGTGCGAGTTAGCTCCAAGCCCCATGCGCTGCACAAAAACCGCCTGGTAACCTACCTTCTTTAGGATTCGACGGATCGTTTTCAGGAGCGCCGCATGGGCGCGCAGGTTTCTCGGTTTCCAGAAGATCTGGATCTTGTCGTCAGCAGTAACGGATACTCGATTTTCATTGTCCGGTAGGTCCTCGCTAATGGCCCACCAATCTACGCTATGCTGCGCGATGCCACTTGCCAACCAGTGCGGCAACATCCCGCTAACCGTCTTCAACATCGCCGCCTTCGATTTGCCGAGCAGTTGGAGACTGCCGAGCGGGAATGGATATCGCTGGCCTCCGTTGAAATAGAAATCGTTTATTACCATCGTCTTCTGAAATACGGTGGGATTCCGGCGCGTGAGGTCGAGAGCCAGGATGGCGGAATTCAGATGCGCCATGTAATTTCGACCGACCAGGTGGGTTGAGTTACCGACCCCAGACCGGTGCGCTTTGCTCTTTGACCTCAATAAGAGAGCGGCGGAGTTGATGGCGCCGCAGGAGACCACAAAAGTGGAAGCCTCGATGGAAAATTCCTCACCCTGGCTGGTTCCCTCTGCCCGAACGACGCGATCCCCCGAGGTGTTAGTGACTAATCGACGAACCTGCACGCTCGTATACAAATCGATCTTCCCTGCTTGCAAGGCCGGCCGTACACAGCAGACGTCGGCATCCGCTTTTGCATCCAATAAACAGGGGAAACCGTCGCAGGTATCACATCGGATACAGCGTCCATTGGAGCGACGGTCAACCCCAAGAGGAAGATATCCGGGTTTTAATCCAAGACTCGCCAGACGGCTCTCGAGATCGCGGATGTAAGGCTCATGCTCGAGTGAGGGGAACGGCAGTGGTTCTGAACGCGGCGGACCAAAGGGATCTCCACCGGCTGGGCCATGAACGAAAAACAATTTCTCCGCCTTAGTATAATATGGCTCTAAATCTTCATACCGTATGGGCCAGGCTGGTGAAACTCCCTCGGCGTGTTGTACGGCGCCAAAATCTTCTTTTCGCAGCCGCATCAAAGCCGCGCCATAAACCTTCGTGCTGCCACCCACGAAATAGTGCATCGCGGGATGGAACTCATTGCCCACACCGTCAAGCCAGGTCTCATTGGCCTTATACCGGCCTTTCCCAAATACTGCGCCGGCGTCCCAATTCTCCCGCTCTCTGGGTAAGAACTCGCCTCTCTCCAATAGGGCAACTCGCAGTCCGGAATGGCCTAAGACATAAGCGAGAGTCCCGCCGCCCATGCCCGAGCCGATGACTGCTACATCGTATACCAGCTCCTTCAATTTGGATCGCTCTGCCATGACGATGAACTACCCTTTGACGGATCCTGCCAGCATTCCCCTAACGAAGAACTTACCTAAGAAAATATAAATCAGCGCCGTCGGGAGCGCCGCGATCACCGCCCCCGCCATCACCACGTTCCAATCCACCGAAAATGATCCGGACAAGTTGTTTAAAGCGACCGTAATCGGCTGCGCCTTTGGATTGGGCACAATCGTGACGCCGAATAGAAAATCATTCCAGATATTCGTGAATTGATAGATACCGGTCACGACGAAAGCCGGCTTAGCTAAAGGCAACATGATCCGTAGCAGCACATCGATTAACGTTGCGCCATCGATCTTCGCTGCCTCGATCAGCTCGTTCGGTAACGTGTCAAAAAAATTCCGGAATAACATCGCCGTTATCGGAATCCCGTAGACTACATGCACGGCGATCAGACCGAGAACGGTTCCATATAGGTTGATGGTCTGAAGAAACTTTACTAAAGGAATGATGATGCTCTGATAGGGAATAAACATCCCGAAAGCGAAGGCGATAAATAGCAAGTTGGATCCCTTAAACTTACATTTCGAGAAGACATAGCCGTTTACGGCTCCCAGAATCGCCGAGATAGTCGTGGCGGGGATCGTCATGAAAAGGCTATTGACCATGCTAGGCCATAGTCTTTTCCAGGCCTCGCTGAATCCCCCACCAGATAGATAGGCGGGCAGGTTCCACATTGAACTAAGGCTCACATTCGTGGCGTCCTTTAGGCCGGTGACCACCATCAAATAAAGCGGCATTAGGAATATCAGCAGGAAGAAGCAAAGAGCTCCCAGGATCGCCCAATCGACAATCGACCGCGGCATTCCGCCACCGAAGAATTTTACCGATGACGCTCTCACCTGACCCTCCCCAGCGTCCGCCATAGATAAGGAATGATCACGATCGCGACCAAAACTAACATCACGATCGAAGCGGCCGCGCCGGTGTTATATCGGATCGCTTTGAATGTTTGTTCGAATACAAAGATGCCGGGAACATCTGTGGCAAAACCCGGACCGGCTCCCGTCATCGCGAACACTAAATCGAAAATCTTCAGCGAGATGTGGCCTAGTATAATGACCAAGCTAAAGGTAACCAGTTTTAGCTGAGGAATAACGACCCGGGTATAAACCTGCCATTCGTTGGCTCCGTCTATCCGGGCAGCCTCCCGCAGCTCATGCGGCACAACGGATAAGCCCGCGATGTACATCGCCATAGCAAAGCCTGAGAGTTGCCAGCTCGCGGCAATCACGACGGGAATGAGCGCCACCGGAATCCCAATCTGGACAGCGAGGTCATTTGCTGCCGGGAAAACCTTGCCTAAGAGATCGTTGACCGGCAAAAGCACGGAAGGATCTGTGATCCATCCGGGTTTGAGCGGAGGCGCTCCCACTGAGGCTAATAGATGGTTAATTCCGAAAGCATTAAAAAGCAGGTTAACGCCGGCTTCCGGATTGAATATCCAGCGCCAAGCTACCCCGGTTACGATAAACGAGAGCGCGTAAGGAAATAGAAAGACATTGCGAAAGAAGCCGCAACCAATCAGCCTGCGGTCCAACAGCAGGGCAAGGAGAAGGCCGACCCCGATGGCCACGACCAAAAACAGGATGGTAAAAACGACCACATTGCGCAGGTCACATTGCCAGCGAGCCGCTCCGAACATTTGCGCATAAGTCAGCCAGACCGGGTCGCGAAGACCCAGGTTCATTACCGGAGAGC
>Ga0185299_10000377_pt1 | contig 127880 bp, 126 predicted proteins | sample PaiPotPPA55metaG_FD_128002 | JGI IMG/M metagenome (GOLD analysis project Ga0185299, IMG submission 128002) | Iron sulfur acid spring bacterial and archeal communities from Banff, Canada, to study Microbial Dark Matter (Phase II) - Paint Pots PPA... ... | reverse complement strand
AATACTCCTTGGATTCGTCACTTGCAGAGCGCCAGCCCTTGGTCCATCGCCGACGAAGTGGCGATTGCGTCCCCCCGGGAAGAACAACTGTCAACTCGAGCGAGCCGCCGGCTTTGCTACACGCCTAGAGTGGCGTTGTGCCTTGTACCGCGACACTGGCTTTGTCAGCCGATGCATCGACGCTCGCTAACGCAATCTTTAGCCGTGACGCGCGTCTTGGACGCATACCTACAAGGGCTCGGGTGACTCCTCGGGACCGCGCCATTTCGCTTGTGCATCAGAAATTGCACCGCGGGAGCCGGAGCCGCCACACCACGGGCAGGTGACAGCTTTCGGCTCGCCGCCGAGGTGTGAAATCACCTTGCCGCTACCGCGACAGGCCATGCACGCGCGCGGGGGACGCTCCTGCCCTCTGTCGCCCCCCTCGCCGTAGGTTGCGCTGTCCATGGAGCGCAGAGACTAACGTTTGCGCGCGTGGACAGAGGATCGCGACGCGGCGAGTGGACGGTGCTCGCGCTTATCACGCTGCTCGCTGCGGCCCTGCGCCTGATCAACATCGGGCACGTCTCCCCCGACCCCTTCTACGACGCGGCGGTCAGGAGCATGGGTCTCTCCTGGCACAACTTCTTCTTTGGCGCGTTCGAGCCCTCGGGGAGCGTGTCGATCGACAAGCCGCCCGTCGACCTGTGGCTCCAGGTCGCGAGCGTGAAGACGCTCGGCTTCTCCTCGACGACGCTCAAGCTGCCGGAGGTGTTCGCGGGGATCGCCGCGGTGCCGCTGTCCTTCGCGGTCGTGCGGAGGCTGTGGAGCGCGCCGGCGGCGCTGGCGAGCGCACTCGCGCTGGCGGTGCTGCCAATCGAGGTGCTCACGTCGCGCAGCGACACGATGGACGCGGTGATGACGGCGCTGATCGTGCTCGCGCTGCTGCTGATCCTGCTCGCGTGCGAGAAAGGGTCGGCGTGGCTGCTGATCGCGGGAGCGGCGGCTTTTGGCGTGGCGTTCGACGTGAAGCTGCTCGAGTCGCTCGTCGCGCTCCCGGGGCTCGCGCTGCTCGCGTACCTGGGCATGCCCGGGCGGGCGCGCCGGCGGGCTGCGCTGACGCTTGCGGCGGGCGCGGTCTACGTCGTGGTGGCGCTCTCGTGGCTGACGGCGACGCTGCTGTTCCCCGCCCACGAACGCCCGTACGCGATCGGCTCGACGAACGGCAGCGCGTGGAACGCGGCGTTCGTCTTCAACGGCACCGATCGCATCAGCGGCAAAGTCGTCGAAACTTCGGCTCCGGTCTACGAACCGGGGCGCCGCTACCCGACGGCGACGCAGGCCGAGCGCGACCGCATCCCGATCGTCCCCGCGTCCCCCACGCGCCTGCTCGCGCGCGTGGGCCCGCTGTCGGGCGAGCGCCTCGGCGCGGAGCTGCTCGCGGCGCTGCTGCTCGGCATTCCGGCGCTGCTCGCGGCGGCGCGCATACCGGCGGGCGCGGCGAGGCTGCTCGGCACGGACGCAGAGGCGGGCACGACCGCGCTCGCGGAGGCGGACGCGCGGCGCGTGCGGCGCGCGCTCGCGGCGAGCCTCGCCGTGTGGATGGCCTGCGGAATCGTGCTCTTCAGCCACATGGCGCGGCTTCACCCCCGCTACGTCGAGAGCTTCACGCCGGCGGTGGCGGCGATGCTCGGCATCGGCGCCGCGTGGGCGGGCGCCGCGCGCACGCGCCCGCAGGCGCTGGCGCTGGTAGTCGCCCTGCTCGCGAACGCGGTCTTCGTCGAGCGCCTCATCTACGGCGTGTACGGCATCTGGTGGCTCACGTTCGCGGCCACGCTCGCAGCGCTCGCGGCGCTCGCGCTAGGGCCGTGGGCCGGCGTCGGGCAGCGGCTCCGCGCGCGCGAACGGCGGACCGGGCGAACCCGGATACGCCGGCTACGTGAGCCCGCGGGCGCGGGCGCGGGCGCGGGGCCCAGCGGGTCCATGGGCCCGCCGACGCTGACGCCCACGCGCGCGGCGCCTCTGCGCGAGCGCCTCGTGGCGCTTCGCTCGGACGCTCCGGCGCTGCGCGAATACGCGACGGTGGCGGCGACGATGGTTGCGCTGCTGGCGCTGCCGTTCGCGACGAACGTGAGCTCGATCAAAGAAGGAGTGACCGACGCGGGCTACGTGGGCGCGCTGCCGAGCGGCGAGCAGAACGCGCTCAGCTCGTTCCTGCGCGCACACCAGGGCAGAGCGAAGTACGAGCTGGCGGCGGAGTCGGCGACGGGGATCGGATCGCTGATCGTGCAGGATGCGCGCCCGGTGCTGGTGCTGACGACGTATAACGCACGCGTGTTCACGACCGTCGCGAAGCTGCGGCGCCTGGCCGCGGCGGGCGCGGTCAAGTACGCGTTCCTGAACTCGTCCTGCCCGCGCGCGCACCAGGGGCTGAACGCCGCGTGCTCGGAACCTGTGCTGTGGGTGCGCGCGCACGGGACCGACGTCTCGCAGCTCGCCGGCCTGCGCCGGGGCGTGCTGTGGCGGCTGCCGGGGGCGCACGCGTGAGCGGCGCCGGACGAGGCGGCGCCCCGCAGCCCTACGCGGCCGACCTCGCGAGCGCGCAGCGCTTCGCGCTGGACACGGAGTTCATGGGCGAGGGCCGCTACCGGACGCTCCTGTGCCTCGTGCAGCTGGCGATCCCGGACGCGATCGGCGAGGGCGAGCGAATCGAGCTGCTGGACCCGTTGTCGGGCGCCGAGGACTTCGCGCCGCTCGCGCGCGCGCTCGCGGACCCGGAGGTGCGGGTGGTCCTGCACTCGGGCCGCCAGGACGTCGCGCTCGTGCGCCGCCGGCTCGAGACGGAGGTGCGCAACGTCTTCGACACTCAGGTGGCGGCGGGCTTCGCGGGGCTGGGCGCGCAATCCTCGTACGAGTCCCTGCTGGCGGACCTGCTGGGCGTGCGCGTGGCGAAGAGCGCGAGCTTCACTCGCTGGGACGCGCGCCCGCTCTCGCGCGAGCAGCTCGCGTACGCGCGCGAGGACGCCGTGCACCTGCTCGCGCTGGCGGAGGAGCTCGAACGGCGCCTGCAGGAGCTGGGACGCCTGGAGTGGGCGCTCGAGGAGTGCGCGGCGCTCGAGTCGGCGAGCGACGAGCGCGACGTGGAGACGGTCTTCGAACGGCTCCCGCGGGTGCGCACGCTGGGCGCGGCCGCGCGGCCGATCGCGCGTGAGCTGGTCGCGTGGCGCGAGCGGGTCGCGCGCGAGCAGGACCGCCCCGCGCAGAGCGTGCTCGCGGACGCGGGGCTGGTGGAGATCGCGAAGCGCAAACCGTCGAACCCGGCGCAGCTCGCCGCGCTGCGGGGCGCGGGCACGCACGGCATGCGCCGGCGCGCAGGCGAACTGCTCGAGGTGGTCGCGCGCGCGCGCGAGCTGCCCGAGGACCCGCCGCCGCCGCGCTCGCAGTCGGCGTCGTCGCAGCCCCAGGACGCGCCGCTGATCGCACTCGCGGAGGCGTTGCTGCGGGCGCGCGCGCGCGAGGCGGGGCTCGCGTACGAGCTGCTCGCGAGCCGCGCCGATCTGCAGCAGATAGTCGCGACCCACCGCGAAAGCGGCGCTGAAGCCGACGTGCGCACGCTGCACGGCTGGCGGCGCGAGCTCGCGGGCGCGGAGGTGCTCGAGCTGCTCGCGGGCGGCGTGGCGCTGTCGGTCGCCGACAGCGCGCTGCGCGTCCAGCGCGGCGGCTAGTCCGCTTTAGTGGATCGAGTTGTAGACGGAGAACAGCGGCATGTACATCGAGATCACGATGAACCCGACGATGCCGCCGATTACGACGATCATGATCGGCTCGAGGATCGAGGTCAGCGCTTTTACGGAGGCGGAGACCTGGTCGTCGTAGAAGTCGGCGATCTTGTCGAGCATCTCGTCGAGGGCGCCGGTCTCCTCGCCGACGCCGACCATGTGCGTGACCATCGCCGGGAAGATCGGCGCCTGGGCTAGCGGGCCGGCGATCGTGCCGCCGCGCTTGACCGAGGCGATGACGCCCTCCATCGCATCTTCGATGGCGACGTTGCCGCCGGTCTTGCCGGTGATCTCGAGCGACTGCAGCAGCGGCACGCCGGCGCTCGTGAGCGAGGCGAACGTGCGCGACCAGCGCGCGACTGCGACCTGCTGAACGATCTGACCGATCTTCATCGGGATGTGCAGGCGGAAGTGGTCCCACTGCGGACGACCCCAGGAGGAGGCCTTCCACTTGAAGAAAGCGACCGCGGAGCCGCCGGCCATGAGGAACATCAGCCACCAGTAACCGAGGACGGCGTGGGAGAGGAAGACGGAGACCTGCGTGATCTTCGGGAGTTCGCCGCCGAACTGCTTGAAGACGCCCTCGAAGACAGGGACGAGGAAGGCGACCAGCGCCATCATCACGCCGACCGCGAAGATGATCACGAGCGCGGGGTAGATCATCGCCGATTTGATCTGGCGCCGAAGAGAGGCGTCCTTCTCGAGCTGGTCGGCGACGCGCAGCAGCGCGCTCTCGAGCACACCGCCCGCCTCGCCGGCCTGCGTCATGGCGACGAACAGCGGGCTGAAGACCTTGGGGTGGCGCGCCATCGCGGCGCTGAGCGCGAGCCCGGCCTCGACGTCTTTGCGCACGGCGATGATCGTGTCCTTGAGGAAGTCGCTCTCGGTCTGCACCTCGAGCACGTACAGGGAGCGCAGGATGCTCATGCCGGAGGTGATCATCGTCGAGAGCTGGCGCGAGAAGATGGCGAGCTCGCCGGCCTTGACGCGCTTGAGGAAGCCGAACTCGATCTCCTTGGAGCTGCCCTTGGTGGAGATGTCGAGGACGATCAGCCCGCGCTGCTTGAGCTGATCGGAGACGGCCTGCTTCGATTCCGCCTCGACTTCGCCGTGCGCTTTCACGCCGGCGAGGTCCATTGCCTTGAAGACGTAGGTGCTCATCTGCGCTTACCCCTGCCCCTGTCCTAGGCGGCGATCTGCTGGCCGATTTGGAGAGTCGCGCCGCCGAGCAGGCGGCGCAGCTCCTCGGGGGTGGACGAACGCGATTCTGCGAGGTTCTGCGTGATCTTGCCCTGGCGCACGAGCGTGGCGAGCGAGGAGTCCATCGTCTGCATGCCGGATGCGGTGCTCGTCTGAAGCACGGAGTAGATCTGGTGCGTCTTGCCCTCGCGGATGAGGTTGCGTATCGCGGGGTTCGGCACCAGCACCTCGGTCGCGACGACGCGGCCCGAGCCGTCGGCGGTCGGGAGCAGCTGCTGGGTCATGATGCCCTGGAGCGCGACCGACAGCTGCACGCGCACCTGGCCCTGCTGGTGGGCGGGGAACACATCGATGATGCGGTCGATCGTCTGCGCGGTGTCCATCGTGTGCAGCGTCGCGAACACGAGGTGCCCGGTCTCGGCGGCGGTCAGCGCGGTCGAGATCGTCTCGAGGTCGCGCATCTCGCCGACCAGGATCACGTCGGGGTCCTGGCGCAGCGCGGCCTTGAGCGCGTGCGCAAAGCTCAGGGCGTCGGAGCCGAGCTCGCGCTGGTTGACCATGCACTTCTTGTGCGAGTGCAGGAACTCGATCGGGTCCTCGATCGTCATGATGTGCTCTTCGCGCGTTTCGTTGATCTCGTCGATCATCGCGGCGAGGGAGGTGCTCTTGCCGGAACCCGTCGGTCCCGTCACGAGGACGAAGCCGCGCGGGCGTTTGGTGAACTCGTGCACCGATGCGGGCAGACCGAGCTCGTCGATCGTGGTGAGGCCGTAGGGGATGAGGCGGAAGGCCGCGCCGATCGCGCCGCGCTGGTAGTAGGCGTTGACGCGGAAGCGCGCGTGGCCGGGGATCGAGTAGGCGAAGTCGATCTGCCAGTCGGTCTCCAACCGCTGGCGCTGGTCGCCGCTGAGGATCGAGTAGACGATCTCGCGCGTGTCCTGTCCGGACAGCTCGGGGTAGTCCTCGAGCCTGGTCAGGCGCCCGCGCACGCGGATGATCGGCCGCGCGCCCGCGCTCAGGTGCAGGTCGGACGCGCGGCGCGTCACGACTTCCATCAGGAGGTCGGCGAAATCGATGTCCATATGGCCGCCCATCGACCCCGAGATGCGACGGCGGCGCATTTGTGCGATCGCGCTGGACGAAGATACGAGCGCTGGGTGGCGCACCTGCGCAGCCGTTCGCCGCGCGGCGTCAGGACGAGCCGACGACGCGCAGCACCTCGGCGATCGAGGTGATCCCCTGGCGCGCCTTCTCGAGGCCGTCGTCGCGCAGCCGGCGCATGCCCTGGCGCACGGCGATCTCGCAGATCTCTTCGGCGCTTCGCCGCTCGAGCGCGATGGCCTGTATCTCGGGCGTGACCTTCATCACCTCGTACAGGCCGATGCGCCCGCGGTAGCCGCTGCCGTTGCAGCGGCGGCAGCCGACGGGCTCGTAGCCCTCGAGGTCGACGAGCGCTTTGAAGCCGTTGGCGTGGAGCACGCTCGTGGGGACGATCGTGCGCCGCTTGCACGTCGTGCAGAGCACGCGCGCGAGCCGCTGGGCGACGACGCAGTCGAGCGCGGAGGAGACGAGGAACGGCTCGATCCCCATCTCGATCAGGCGCGTGATCGCCGACGGCGCGTCGTTGGTGTGCAGCGTCGAGAGCACGAGGTGCCCGGTGAGCGCCGACTCGACGGCGATCTGGGCGGTCTCGCGGTCGCGGATCTCGCCGACCATGATGACGTCGGGGTCTGCTCGCATCATCGAGCGCAGCCCCGAGGCGAAGGTCAGCCCACGCTTGTTGGAGACCTGGAGCTGCGTGAGGCCTTCCATCTGATACTCGACGGGGTCCTCGACGGTGAGGATGTTGCGCTCGGGCGTGTTGAGCACCTTCAGGGCGGCGTACAGAGTCGTCGACTTGCCCGAGCCGGTGGGCCCGGTGACGAGGACCGCGCCGTGCGCCTGGTGGAAGGCGTGTTCGAAGAGGTCGCGCTCGGCTTCGCCGATCCCGAGTTCCTGGAGCTCGGCGACCGAGCCGTCCTTGTCGAGTACGCGCAGGACGATCGCCTCGCCGTGCACGCTCGGCAGCGTCACGGCGCGCAGGTCGATTCGCCGCCCGTCGACGACGAGCCCCACGCGCCCGTCCTGCGGCAGCCGTTTCTCGGCGATGTCGAGCTCGGCCATGATCTTCACGCGCGAGATCATCCCGGTGGCGGTCTTGCGCGGGACGGTGGTGATGTCCTGGAGCACGCCGTCGACGCGGAAGCGAACGCGCAGGTCGTGCTCGTGCGGCGAGAGGTGCACGTCGGAGGCGCCGAGCTCGACCGCCTGCGCGATGATCTGGTTGACGAGCTTGACGACCGGCGCGTCCTCGTTCGACTCGCGCAGCTCGACTTCCGCGCTGTCGGGCTGCTCTTCGACGGCGTCCTCGCCGACGGCCTCCTCGAGCCGGTTGAGCCTCGTGATCAGCGTGGCGACATCGTCGGGCGCGGCGACCGCGACGCGGACCTCGCGGCCGGTCATGATCGCGATGTCGTCGACGGCGAGCACGTTCGCAGGGTCGGCCATCGCGACGAGCAGCGTGCGTTCGTCGACGAACGCGACCGGCACCGCGTGGTAGCGCTTGGCGGCGGCGGTGGTGATGCAGTTCGCGGCGGTCATGTCGACCTGGAAGACGGACAGGTCGAGGTGGTCGAGGCCATAGCGTTCGGCGAGTGCGCGAGCGAGCTGGTCGGAGGTGATCGCGCCCGAGGAGATGAGCACCTTCTCGGGCGTGGTCCCGGTCGAGCGCGACGTTTCGATCGCGTCTTTGACCTGCTCGTCGGTGGCGAAGCCGAGTTCGACGATGACGTCGGTGAGAAAGCGCGAGCGCGACCCGCGCCGCGTCGCGCGGGTGATGCCCTTCCACTCGCCCTCGCCCCCGCCGGCCGCAGCCTTCCGCGGCTTCGCGCGCTCGGCCTCCAGCGTCACGGCCGCAGCCGCGGCGTCGTCCTCGACCCCAGCGACGAGACCGTCCTCGCCGAGCGCGTCCTCGCGCGCGGAAGCGCCGTCGGACGCGCGCCCGTCGCGCTCGAGCTCGACGGTGTGCTCGCCGCTCTTGGGCTGCTCGTCCATCCCGAAGATGGTGTGCAGGTCGGGGCCCTGACCGTCGCTCATCGCTCGCCTCCGGATGCGCGGGCGCCAGGCGTCGCGAGACGCGTACGGGGCGCGGGCGGGCGCGACGGTTTCGCGCTAGGCGCCGGCGGCGCGGCGCATGACGTCGGCGGGGGCGCGCCGGCGGGTCCAGCGCTCGAAGCTGAGCGCGCCCTGCGCGACGAGCACCTCGAGCCCGTCGACGGCGTGTACGCCGTGGTGCGTGGCGGCGCGCACGAGCGCGGTCGGGGAACTGCGGTAGACGAGATCGACGACATGGGAGTACTCACCGACCAGATCGAACGTCAACGAGAGTTGGTTGAGCTCCTCTATGTCACTGGCCGAGAGTTGTAGTTTCGACGCCCTCGTAGCGCTCTCGGGCCCGGAAACGCGGGCGATGGGACTTGAGCCCCGAAGGCCGACGGAGGTGCAGTTGACGAGCACGTCGGCGGGCTCGGGGGCGGCTACCGCGCGCACGCCCAGCTCGCGCGCGAGCTCGGCGGCACGCGCGGGCGTGCGGTTCCACACGCACACCTCGGCCGCGCCGGCCTCGCGCAGCGCGAAGGCCGCGGCACGCGCGCTCCCGCCGGCCCCGAGGATCAGGGCGCGCATGCCGGCGGGCGAGACGCCGAGTGCGGACAGCAGCCCGGGCGCATCGGTGTTCTCGGCGTATAGGCCGCCCTCGCGCGCGGTGAGCATGTTCGCGGCGCCGATCGCACGTGCCTCCTCGCTCGCCTCGCCGGCGAGGGCGAGCGCGGCCTCCTTGTGCGGAACGGTGACGTTCGCGCCGAGGAAGCCCGAGGCGGGGAGCGCGGGCGCGACGGCGGCGAACAGCCGCGGCGGGACGGGCAGGAGCTGGTAGCGCCAGCCGTCCATCGCGAGCGCGGCGAACGCGGCGTTGTGCATCGCGGGCGAGCGGCTGTGCGCGACCGGCCAGCCGAACACGCCGAGCCGCGTCACGGCTTTTGCTTGCACGCGGGGAGGTGCCCGCCGCCCTGCGCGAGCGCGCGTTCGTACGCGGCGGCGTCTTCGCGAAAGCGCGCGTAGGTCGAGGAGAAGACGTGCTCGCCGCAGCCGTCGGCGCCGAGCACGTAATAGAGGTAGGAGGCGCGCGCGGGATGCTCGGCGGCGGCGATCGAGGCTTCGCCGGGGTTCGCGATCGGCGTCGGCGGAAGCCCTTTGTGGGTGCGCGTGTTGTACGGCGATTCGATCCGCAGCTGCGACGCGGTCAGTTCGCCGGTGTAGGTCGGCTTGCCCGTCTGCTGCTCGATCGCGTAGTAGATCGTCGCGTCGATCCCGAGCGGCATGCCCGCTCGCAGGCGGTTGTAGATGACGGCGGCGACGCGCGGCCGGTCGGCGGCGACCTGCGCCTCACGCTCGATCATCGAGGCGACGACGAGCAGCTCATAAGGCGTCTCCGAGAGAGCGCGCGCGGCGCGAAACAGGCTCGCGCCGTAGCGTTCCTTGAACGCGATCAGCTGCGCGCTGACGAGACGGCCGGCGGGCGATCCGGCGACGAGTTCATAGGTCGCGGGGAAGAGAAATCCTTCGAGGCTCGCGGTGCCCGCGGGCGCGCCGTAGTGGCTCGGGCGCAGCTCGCGCGAGCGCGCGGAGGCGGCGAGGTAGGAACCGGTGAGGCTGTCACTCGCGGCGAGCTGTGCGATCTGCGCGCGCGTGTAGCCCTCGGGAATGACGACTTTTACGACGATGGCCGCCGGAGGCGGCTGGGACAGCGCCGTGATCGCGGCGGCGTAGCTCATTCCCCGGCGCAGCTGGAAGCGCCCGGAGTGAAGCGAGCTGCGCTTGCCGTCGAGGAGCGCGCGCAGCTCGAAGAAGAAACCCGATGAGACGACGCCGTCTGCTTCGAGGATCGAGCCGACCTTGCTCGCGCTCGCGCCCTTGGGAATCTCGACGATGACGCTCCCGCTGCCGCTTCCGTGGAAGGGCTGGAACAGCGAGACGAGGAACCAGACGGCGAAGATCGCGAGCGCGAGCGCAGCGAGCGCCCCCAACCGCGCGCGCACGGACCGCCGCCGCGAGGCCACACCCGCCGGGCGCCGCCGGGCGAAGGAACGCCGGCGCGGTTCGTCCCCGACCGGTGGGGGCCGGCGCGGATCGTCCGCGAGCGCCGGGCGCGGGTCGTCCTCGAGTGACGGCAGCGGGCGGCGCGGGTCGTCCTCGAGCGGCGCGCCGGCACGCGGGTCGTCCTCGAGTGGCTCAACGGGATGCTGGAGCGGCGCGTCCTCGCGTGGCTCAATGGGGTCCTGGAGCGGCGCGTCGTCGAGTGGCTCAACCGGGCGCTGGAGCGGCGCGTCGTCGAGTGGCTCAACGGGGTGCTGGAGCGGCGCATCGTCCAATGGCTCGGGTGGGAGGCGCAGCTCGCCGTCTGCGAACGCGGGCGGCGACTCGTCCTCGACGTCCCATTCACCCGCGCGCCTGCGTTCGCGCTCGAAGCGGTCGCGCTCGCGCTCCTCTGCGCTTCGCTGCGGGCGGGGTCGCTCTCCTCGTGCCACGGTCGCGCGGTCAGCCGCCCGGCTCGCGCGCGGCGAGCCAGCTCTCGAGCAGGTGCGCGGCCGCGCGCGAGTCCTCGCCGCTGGCGAACGGGCCGGGCATGCGCTGAGCGAGGCGCGTGGTGAAGCGCTCGTCATGCAGCTCGACGGCGACGCCCGCGCCGAGGTGCCGTTCGAGGCGCTCGGCGAACGCGCGCGTGGCGCGCGTCTGCTCGGTGTCGGTGCCGCGCAGCGAGAGCGGCAGGCCGACGACGACGCGCTCGACCTCTTGCGCGCGCACGAGCTCGCCGAGGGCGTGCATGCCGCGGCGCGTGTCGGGGCGCTGGACGGCGGCTATCGGCGTGACGATCGTCCGGGAGGGGTCGCTGAGGGCGCACCCGCAGCGCGCGCTGCCGTAGTCGAGCGCGAGCACGCGCATCAGGCTTCGAGCGCCGCGATGATCGCGTCCTCCGCTGCGTCGATGGCGTCACCGAGGCGCTCCGCGTCGCGCCCGCCCGCCTGCGCGAGCGTGTCGCGCCCGCCCCCTCCCCCGCCGACCTTCGCGGCGGCGAGCTTGACGATCGCGCCGGCCTTGAGGCCGCGCTCGACGAGCACGGGCGCGACGCTCACGAGCAGGTGCGCGCCTCCGTCGGCTACCGTCCCGAGCGCAATCGCGGCGTCGCCGAGGCGCCCGCGCAGCCTGTCGGCGAGCTCGAGTAGCGCCTTCGCGTCGGGCACCTCGACGGCCGCGGCGAGGACCGGGACGCCGTCCACCTCGGCGGCCGACGCGGCGAGGCCGTCGACGTCGACCGAGGCGGCAGACGCGCCTGCGCCCTCGGCCCCCGAGCGCTTGGAGAGCTCGCGCCGCTCGCGCTCGCGCGCGCGCACGGTGGCGGGCACGTCCTCGGGCTTGGCGCGCAATGCGGAGGCGACGTCGAGCAGCAGCTTGTCGTGCGCGCGCAACAGCGCGACGGCCTCCGGCCCGGTGACGGCCTCGATGCGGCGGACGTTGGCGGCGCTCGAGGTCTCGCTGAGGATGCGGAAGAGCCCGATCTCGGCCGTCGAGCGGACGTGCGTCCCCCCGCACAGCTCGCGCGAGTAGTTGCCCTCGCCGACCTCGACCATGCGCACGACGTCGCCGTACTTCTCGCCGAAGAGCGCCATCGCTCCGAGCCCGCGCGCCTCCTCGAGCGTGGTCGTGAGCGCGCGCACGGGGTCGTTGCGCGCGATCCAGCCGTTGACGAGGTTCTCGACGTCGTCGATCTCCTCGCCGCTCAGCGCGCGGCCGTGGCTGAAGTCGAAGCGCAGCTTGTCGGGACCGACGTACGAACCCGCCTGGCGGACGTGCGCGCCGAGGCGCTCGCGCAGCGCGGCCTGCAGCAGGTGGGTGGCAGTGTGGTTGCACTCGGTCGCATGCCGCGCGAGGTGGTCGACCGCGGCGAGCACCTGCTCGCCGGGCTCGAGCGTGCCGCGCTCGAGCGTGACCGCGATCGCCTGGTCCTCGCCCAGGCGGAACACGTCCTCGACGCGCGCGCGGCAGTCGCCGTGCTCGCATTCGATCGTGCCGGCGTCCGCTATCTGGCCGCCCCCGGCGGCGTAGAACGGCGACTCGGCGAGCTTGACGAGGTAGCGGCCGTTCTCCTGCGCGACGGCGCCGATTGTCGTGTGCTGGCGCTCGGTCTCATAGCCGGTGAACTGCGTGCGAAAGCCGCTCGAGCGGGCGAAGGAGGCGGCGGCGGCGCGCTCGTCGCCGGCGACCGCCCCGTCGCCATCGCGGGTGCTCACCGAACGGCTGCGCGTGCGCTGCTCCTCCATCAGGACCTCGACGTCGCCCTCGATCTCGAGGCCGTCGGCCGCGAGCAGCTCTTCGGTGACCTCGCGCGGAAAGCCGAACGTGTCGTGCAGGCGGAAGACCTCGACCGCGGGCACGGTCGTGCGGCCGGCGTCGCGCGCCTGTTCGATGAACAGCGACAGGGTCGCCATTCCCTGCGCGAGCGTGCGCCCGAACGCCTCCTCCTCGGACGTGACCCACGTTGAGATCGCGTCCCAGTTCTCTTGCAGCTCGGGGTATACGCCGCCCATCACCTCGCGCACGCGCTCGGCGTAGCGCAGCAGGAAGCCGGGCTCGAGCTCGAGGTTTTTCCCCTGCAGGACCGCGCGGCGCATCACGCGGCGCAGGACGTAGCCGCGGTCTTCGTTGGACGGCACGACGCCGTCGGCGATCAGGAAGGTCATCGCGCGCGAGTGGTCGGAGAGGATCCGCAGCGCGCGATCGACCTCGTGGGTCTGCCCGTAGCGCGCCCCCGAGAGCTCTTCGCCGAGCTCGACGAGCGGCGTGAACTGGTCGGTCTCGAACACCGACCCGACGTCCTGCAGGATCGCGGCCATGCGGTTGAGGCCGAGGCCCGTGTCGATGTTCTGCGCCGGCAGCTCCTCGAGGCGTTCACGGCCGCCCTCGGCAAACAGCTCGTACTGCATGAAGACGAGGTTCCAGTACTCGAGGAAGCGCTCGCCCTCGCCGCCCGGGAGCTCCCCCTCGGCGGCGCTCCCGGCGCCGCGGTCGACGTACAGCTCCGAGCACGGGCCGCAGGGGCCGGTGGGGCCGGCCTGCCAGAAGTTCTCAGACCGCGGGCACTCCACGATCCGCTCGCGCGGGACGCCGATGTCGAGCCAGTGTTCGATCGCTTCCTCGTCGGGGCCGATCCCGAGCGCGTCGTCGCCTTCGAAGACGGTCACCCAGATGTCCTGCGGCGCGAAGCCGAAGACCTCGAGCGAGAGCTCCCACGCGAAGCCGATCGCCTCGCGCTTGAAGTAGTCGCCGAACGAGAAGTTGCCGAGCATCTCGAAGAACGTGAGGTGGCTCGGCGTCGAGCCGACGTTGTCGATGTCGACGGTGCGGAACACCTTCTGGCAGTCGGTCAGGCGCGGCGCCGGCGGCTGCTCCTGCCCCAGGAAGTACGGCTTCAGCGGGTGCATGCCCGCGACGGTGAGCAGCGCCGAGGGGTCGTGCGCGGAGGGCACGAGCGAGGCCGAGGGGATGCGCAGGTGCCCGCGCTCCTCGAAGAACGCGAGGTAGCGCTCGCGGATCTCGTCTGTCGCCATCATCCCGCACGATCTTAGGCGCGCGGCGACGAACGCGACCGTCAGGCGCAGATCGTGCCGTGGCCGACGACGAGCTCGCCGGCGTACAGGCACGCGAGCTGACCCGCTGCGGTGCGCTCGGCGTCGGCGTCGAGCTCGACGAGCGCTCGCTCGTGCCGGCCCGCGGGCAGGCTCGCGGACAGTCGGCAGGGGAACGTGCGCCCGTGCGAGCGCACGCGCACGCCGTCGACGCACGCACTGTCGCGGCGCAGCACGAGGTCGCGCACACGCACCTCGCGCGCGCGCAGCGCCTCCCGCGGCCCGACGGTGACGGTGTTCGCGGACGCGTCGGCGCCGAGCACGTACAGCGGCTCGGGCGCGGCGACACCGAGTCCGCGCCGCTGGCCGACGGTGACGGTGTGCACGCCCGCGTGTTCTCCGAGCGCACGCCCGTCGCGGTCCACGATCGCTCCCGGCCGGCGCGCCAGCCCGCCGTGGCGCTCGAGGAACGAGCTCGCGCGCGTGCCCGCGAGAAAGCACAGGTCCTGCGAGTCCGCGCGCCTCGCCACGTCGAGGCCATCGCGCTCGGCGAGCGCGCGCACCTGCGGCTTGCGGAGCTCGCCGAGCGGGAAGCGAATGCGCGCGAGCGACTCGGGCGCGAGCGCGGCGAGCACGTAGCTCTGGTCCTTGCGCTCGTCGGCGCCGACGCGCAGCAGTGGCGGCTCGCCCGTGCGGTGCTCGACGCGCGCGTAGTGCCCGGTCGCGAGGGTCGCGCAGCCGAGGCGATCGGCGAGCTCGAGCATCGCGTCCAGGCGCACGTTGCCGTTGCAGCGCACGCACGGGTTCGGCGTCTCGCCGGCGGCGTGGCCGGCGAGCCAGGGATCGACGACGCCGGCACGGAACTCCGCACGCAGGTCGATCGAGAAGTGCGGCAGGCCGAGCGCGTGGGCGAGCGCGCGGGCGCGGCGCACGGCGCGCGCCGAGCAGCAGCTCGACTCGCCGTCGTTCTCCGCGTCCGACCACAGCTCGAGCGTCATGGCGAGCGTCTGCGCCCCCCCGCGCGCGAGCAGCAGCGCGGCGACGGCGCTGTCGACGCCGCCGCTCATCGCGACGAGCGTGCGCGTGGGCACGTGCGCGAGCGCCGCCCGCTCGCGCACTCCCGCGCCGAGCGCGCGTGCGAGCGCGTCCGCGGCGAGCTCGGCGGCGTGCCGCTTGGACGCGCCTAGGCCCCCGAGCTCACTCGCTATCTGATCGGCGCCGACGCGCGCGGCGGCGAGCAGCGGCGCCCCGCGCACGAGCTCGACGACGGCGCTGCCGGCAGCGATCGTGGCACCGCACCCGCGCGCGTCGAAGCCCGCGTCCGAGACGCGCCCGTCGGCGCTCGCGGAGTCGATCGCAAGCGAGATTCGGATCAGATCCCCGCAGGCCGCGCCTCCGGCCGCGCCGCTGGACGCGTGCGGGGGCGTATGGCCGCGCCCGCGCGGACGCTGGAGATGCTCGCCGAGGGCTTCCGCGTCCATGTCCACGCGGTCGGATTTTACGCGGCTAGCGCGCTACGGCTGCGTCTTTTCGTCGATCGCCTGCTCGATTGAGTAGGCGTCGGTGAGGCCGGTGATCGGCGGCTTCACTTCTCCGCTCGGCGTGATCAGCAACAGCGTCGGCGTCTGGTAGACGGAGGCGACGCGCGTGAAGGAGCCGTATTCGCCGACGTGTTCGCCCGCTGCGAGCCGCAGCGCCATCTTGACGTGGCGCGCGCGCTCGTCGCCGATCACCCGTTCGAGCTCGTGGCGCACGAGCAGGTCGTTAGGGGAGTGCGGGCTGTAGAAGAGCAGCGCGACGGTCGTCTTTTTCGCCAGCTCGCCTTCGACCCACGTCTGGCCCGCCGTCCCGTTGACGGCGTGCGCGCTCGCGGGCTTATGCGCCGGCGCCTTCGTCTGCGCGGGTGCGGCTTTGGCCGCCGGCGTGGCCGTCGAGTGGTGGGTCGTGCTCGTCGCGCCCGCGGCGGCGCTGGAGGTCCCGCCCGTCGAGTGCGTGGCGGACGGCGCGCTTTCGCCGGAGGCCTGGTCCGACTTCAGCTCGAGCTGCGCGGCGTTCTGTTCGGACTGCGCAACGGCGGCGTGCGCCTTCTGGATGTCGCGCGTGAGGCCTTCCACGCCGGGCGCCGACCCGTGGTAGACGCTGCTCGGCGAGCCGGGGCTCGAAGGCGAGGACGCGGAGGCAGCGGGTTTCGCGCTCGTCGAAACGGCGGGAGTCGTGGCCGTCGATTCCGAGCTGTTCGAGTGTCCGCGCAGCGCGACGAACCACACGACCGCAAGCAGGGCCACCGCGGCTAGCGCGACTTGGAGGGGCCGCGAAAGTTGGGGCATCGCTCCCCTTTTCGGCAATCCGAGCGTCAGAGTTGAGCACCACGGCGCAGCTTGGACGCCTCCATGCAAAGTGGCTTGCCGCGCGGCGCCGAGGCGGCGCCTCTCACAGCGAGCGCAGGCGCGCGAGGACGGCGTGCGCCACGGTGTCGGTCGCGAGCTCGACCTGGCCACCGTCCTGCATGTCGCGCAGCGCGCTGCGCTCGCCCGCGACGATCGCAACGAAGCGCGCGCCGAGGGCGTCGGCGTGCCCGAGCGCGCCTTTGACGCTGCGCCCGGCGAGCTCGAGCTGCGCGGTCAACCCGGCCGAGCGCGCGTCGCCGAGCAGCGCGAACGCCGCGCGGCGGAGCGCGCGCGGGTCGTCGTGCTCGCGCGCATCGCCGCGGATGATGAAGAGCTCCAGGGGCCGAGCGCCGCTCGCCGCGTACGGAGCGGCCGCGCTCTCGAGCGAGCCGTCCGCGCCCGCGCGGGCCAGCAGCATCCGCTCGACGCCGGCCGCGAAGCCCGTTGCCGGCGTCGGCGGCCCGCCGAGCTGCTCGACCAGCCGGTCGTAGCGGCCGCCGCCGGCGACGCCGCTCTGCGCGCCGAGGGCCGCGGAGGTGAACTCGAAGACGGTGCGCGTGTAGTAGTCGAGCCCCCGCACGAGCGTCGGGTCGAGCGTGTAGGAGACGGCCGCCTCGTCCAGCAGCTCGCGCACCTCGCCGAAGTGCTCGAGGTCGTCGGCGTCGAGGTGGTCGATCAGCAGCGGCGCGCTCGCGATCACGCTCCTGGTGCCCTCGTGGTCGGAGTCGAACGCGCGCAGCGGGTTCGTCGAGATCCGCTCGCGCACCTCCGCGGACAGGCTCGCTTCGTGCTCGCGCAGGTGCGCGGCGAGCAGCTCGCGATACTCCGAGCGCCGCTCGGGACTTCCGAGCGTCGACAGGCGCAGGCTGACCTCGAGCACCCCCGCTTCGCCCAGGATCGCGGCGAGCAGCACGATCAGCTCGGCGTCGACGGCGGGGTCGTCGGAGCCGAGCGCCTCGGCGCCGATCTGCCAGAACTGCCGGTAGCGGCCCGCCTGCGCGCGCTCGTGGCGGAAGAAGCTCGAGTGGTACCAGAGCTTTACCGGCTGGCGGCGCTTGTGCATGCCGTGCTCGATGTACGCGCGGCACACCGGTGCGGTGCCCTCGGGACGCAGCGTCAGCGAGCGCCCGCCGGCGTCGGTGAACGTGAACATCTCCTTCGCGACGATGTCGGTCGCCGCGCCGACGCCGCGCGCGAACAGCTCGGTGGCCTCGAACGTCGGCGTCTCGATGCGTTCGTAGCCCGCGCCCTCGAGGATCGCGCGCGCGTGCCCCTCGAGCATCGTGCGCGCCTGCGCCTGCTCGCCGAGGACGTCGAAGGTGCCGCGCGGGGCTTTGATCTTCTCCCGCGCGCTCACCTGCTCGGCTTAGCCGGCACGCTGCGACGGGGCCTTCTCGAGCACGAGCTCGCGCAGGAACGGGTTGGTCGTGCGCTCGCGCCCGAGCGTCGTGACGCCCATGTGTCCCGGGTACACGATCGTCTCGTCGGCGAACGAGTCGAGCAGGCTTCCGATCGAGCGCTCGAGCGTCGGCCAGTCGCCGCCCGGCAGATCCACGCGCCCGACCGATCCCTGGAAGAGCACATCTCCGGAGAGCAGAACCGGAGCGCTCCCCGCGCCGGAGATCGCGTACGTGAGGTGCCCGGGGCTGTGACCGGGCGTGAAGATCACCTCGATGTCGAGCCCGGCGAGGTTCAGGCGCTCGCCGCCGGAGAGCACGTGGTCGGCCTCGTAGCTCTCGAACGGCCCGAAGCCGGGCGGCACCCAGCGCATGACGTCGGCGAGCACCGGCTGCTCGATGCGCGGGCAGTAAACCGGCGCCCCGCTCGCCTGCGCGACCGGCGCGACCGCGCCGATGTGGTCGAAGTGGCAGTGCGTGACGAGGATCGCCTCGAGCTCGACGCCGAGCGCCTCGACGGCGGCCACCAGCCGCTCCGGCTCATCGCCCGGATCGACGATCAGCGCGCGTCCTGAAGAACCGTCGGCCGCGCGCACGATGTAGCTGTTCTCGGCGACGGGGCCGACGGTGAACGCACGCACGTCGACGCCGCTCATCGCGCCTCCCGCTTCGCTCCGGACGCTTCGGCCTTCTTGCGCTGGCGGCGGCGGTACATCCACAGGTCGGTGTAATAGCTCACGGGCGTGTACAGGATCAGCGCGATCGGGAAGTACGCGGCGGCGGTCGCCGCGTTTTTGAGCAGCAGGAGCGCGACGAGCAAGAGGATCACCGCGGCGAGCATCGCGCGGTAGAACGCCGCTCGCCAGGTCGGCGGCCGGTCGCGGCGGTCGACCTTCTGCGCGCGCGCGCGAGCGGCCTGCCCCGCCTTGCCGCCTTTCTCGGCGGCGGTCGGCTTGCGCCCCGTGCGCCCGCGCACCTCGATCGCGCCGGCGGCGTTACCGCGGTGCTTGGTCGTCCTCCGCGTTCGCCGCGCCTGGGCCATAAATGGAGCCTAGTGCGTTCTCGATGATGTGGCGATCGGGATCGAACCCGACCAGCTCGACGTCCGCCGGAAACCCCTCGAGCGCGGCCTGCGGGGCGAGGCCGACGAGCTCGGCGGCCGCGACCGGCGCGCGCGCGCGCACCGCCTCGACGATCATCGCCAGCGGCACGTCGAACGGCCGCTCGACGTTCGCCGAGACCTGCGCGACGCCGGCGCTCAGCGCGACCGCGATCACGCGCACGCCGGCGAGCCCCGCCACGCCGCCCTCGCGGAGGTCGGCCGCGATCTCGCGCGCCCTCTCGATTCCCGCCGGCGGCGCGAGCGCGAGGTTGAACGCGACCAGCGGCGGTCGCGCCGCGACCAGCGTCGCGCCGGCCGTCGGGTGCATTCGCGGCGGGCCGAAGTCGGGCACCAAGCCGTCCCCCTCGCCGCCTTCGGCGGCCATCCTTCGCAACAGCCCCTCGACACCCCCGCGCCGCAGCTCGGCTCGCGTGCGCCCCGCGCTCACGGCTCCATCGCCCGAGAGCTCGCCGTAGAGGAAGACCGGCACGCCGAGCTCCTCGCCGATCCTGTCCGCTACCACGAGCGCTTCGGCGCACGCCGCCCCGCGATGCTCCTCGTCGAGGTAGACGACCGGCACCACGTCCACGGCGCCGACGTACGGGTGCTGCCCCGGAAGCTCGCCGCCCGGCGAAGGAGCGCGCATGACGTCGATCGACTCGACCGCGACGCGCGCGCCCGCGAGCAGCGCGTCGGCCAGCGAGCCCTGCGGCCCGACGAGCGTGTACACCGAGCGGTGGTGGTCGGCGTCGAAGTGGACATCGAGAACGCGCGCTCCGCCCGTCCCCGCGAACGCCGCCGCGATCGCGTCGACGAGTCGCCCGTCGCGGCCCTCGGAGACATTCGGTACGGCCAGGAGCATCATCTGCGACGGCAAGGCTAGTCGCCGCCGGCGTTTGCGACAGAGCCGGTCGCCGAACGGGAGCGAGTTCGAGCGTGTGCTCGTGGGCGGCGCGGATCGTGGATCGCGTGTCTTCGAGCAGGTGCCGCGCGTGTGTGTGGGCGCGCGGAGCTTCGGCATTGATTTCGGGGCAGCTGGTGCGCTTGCGCGCGAGCCCGCGCCTGCAACCGGCGCTCCGCGCAAAGCTAAACTGCTCCCTCCCGCCGGAGTAGCTCAGTCGGTTAGAGCAGCGGAATCATAATCCGCGTGTCGGGGGTTCGAGTCCCTCCTCCGGCACTCGGCAAACGACCCGTGAACGCCGCGATTTTGCCCGCCTACTCCTCCAGGCCCACGGCTTTGAGAGCGTCCTCCGCGCCGTGGAACCACTCATAGCGGACAATCCGGCCATCGCGGATCGTCACCAGCGCGGACTCACGGCCGTTGATCGAGATGCCGCTGGTGCGAGCCGTCGCCTGATAACGGATCACGACGGCGACGTGATCCTCGACTGTGCGGAACTGCTCTGGTTCCATGTTCCAGGAAGCCCATCCCTCGAGCACGCTTTCGATCGCCGCCGTGAATGCGGCAAGGCCTCGCCGCACTCCCGGCTCGACCGCTCCATCGGGATTCACATACTCGATCTCGGTGTCCAGGATCTCGATCGGTCCAGGGAGCTCATTCCCCGCCCACGCGTCATAGAGGCGCTTCACGATCTCCACGTTCTCCTGCGACACCGCCTACCCCCGTTCCTCGGCGAGGCGTTCGGCGGCAGCACGAGCCTCGTTGATGTCGGTGTAGTTCGTGACACGCTCAAACCGGCCGTCGACACCCGAGTTCACGGATGCGTAACGCATGTCAAGTTCACCGCCGCTCCCGGGCAGGCGACCGTGCTGAACAACAACGGCGAACACGACTCCGCCCGCGAGACCTACAACCTCTTCCAGCACAAGCTCGAACCACTCATAGGAACCGATCCACTCCTCCAGGAAGGCGCGTATCGCCGGACGAGGCCCGTACGTCCCCAGCCCCATCGGGGACAGATCCCAGACGGCATCGAGTGCGAAGAAGCTCGCCAGCGTGTCAACGTCACGGCGGTTCATGGCCTCTACGCTGCGATGGACGATGGTGATCAGATCTTGGGTCGTGGACTCCTCGGACATCGCCTACTCCTCCAGGCCCACCGCTTTGAGGGCTTCGTTGACGTCCGGGTAGACCCGCGCTCGCGTAATCCGGGCGTCAGTTCCAAGCTCCGCGATCAAAGCTGCCGGAATATCGACCTCGATTCCACTGGCGCGCCCGCGTGCGTGGACGCTGCCGATGGCGATCACCTTGCCGTCGGCCTCTCGCACATCAGGGAGGCTTATTCGCCACACCGAAAACTGCTCGTCGTTCTCGCGTATCCACTCCTCGACTCCGGCGTAGCCTCGGTACGGCTTGCCCGCGACGGACGAGATCGGTGTCTCGAGCTCCACGGCGGGATCGAAGAGGTCTGTGGGGACACTGCGCACGCCTGCGTTCCACCGCGCGGCGAGTGCGCGCACAATCTCCACGTTCTCCTCCGACATCGCCTACTCCTCCAGGCCCACAGCTTTGAGGGCTTCGCCGCGGTCGCTGAACATCCGCACGCGCACCGCCCTGCCAGCACGAAGCGTGAACACGAAGTAGCGGCGCTGATCGACGTTCGCTCCAGTTCCGGCTCCGATTCCCCACTCGTGGATCGCGGCGAACACTTGATCTTCCCCAACGTCGCGCACTTCGTCGAGATCGAAATGCCAGTCCTGCCAGGAGTCGGCCCACGCCTGAAGGAAGGCCGTCACCTCCCCGAGACCTCGGAAGACCTGTTTCTCTACCCATCCAGCAACGCCGGACAGGTCCCACTCGATCGAGGGGTCCCAAGAGTGCGCACCGGCCACCGGATCGCCAGTGCTCCCGGTGGCCAACAAACCGTCACGGACGATCTCCACGTTCTCCTCCGACATCGCCTACTCCCCCAGCCCCACGGCCTTGAGGGCGTCCTCCTCGGTGTAGAAGGTCTGACGCCGGTAAATCATCCCGTTGCGTATCGAAAGGAGGTCGAAGATCTTCATTTCAGTCCGTACCCCGCTGCCACGGCCGTGACCGTGGACACGGTAGGCGGCAAAGACTGTCTCCGCATCGACCGCGCGCGTCTCGACGAGTTCCATCTCGATCTGCATAGGTTCGAGCGCGCGCGCAGCCCACTCCCTGACCCCCTCGCGGCCGTGAAATACCGGGGGCAAGCCTGGCCAACGCGTCTCCCATTCGATGCCAGGGTCCAGGTACTCCTCGATCGCAACATCCAGATCGCCCGTGCGGTAGAGCTCGTGGGCTCTACGCACGATCTCCACATTCTCCTGCGACATCGCCTACTCCTCGAGCCCCACGGCTTTGAGGGCTTCGGCCTTGTCGCGGTACTCGCGAAGCTCCGTCACCTTCCCCGCGTGCAGCCGGTAGACGAGGACCTGATCTCCTTCTGCCACCGCGCCGCTAGCGCGACCGCGCACGGTCACGCTAACGGGAACAACGACCGAGTCACCCGCGTCGATGAACTCCTTCGGCTCGATCTGAAACTCAGCGTAGGACTCGGAAAGCTCAGCGTAATAAGCAGCGAGCGCATCGTGCCCTCGGCGCACCGTTGCATCGGGATCATCCGCTCTGTCCCAATGCTCGACGTTGGGATCGTACCCCTCGATAACAGCAGCCATGTCCCCGCGCTTCCAGGCTTCGTACCCGCGCTTGATGATCTCCACGTTCTCCTGCGACACCGCCTAGCCCCGTTCCTCGGCGAGTCGTTCAGCGGCGGCACGGGCCTCGTCGATGTCGGAGATGGTAATGCGCGCGATCAAACCTCCCACCCCGACGTAGACCCATCCCTCTCTCTGCCGAACGTGACCGGCGACACCAGCAGGCCGGGCCTCTTGGACGACCACAGCAAACACAACTCCGTTGCCGAGGTCGTGGACCTCCTCAAACTTGAACTCCAATTCGTCATACATGCCGAACCAGCCGTCAAGGAAGGCACGAATCGCCTTTTGGCCTTCGTAGATGTCCCCCAGCCCCCGCCCTTCAAGGACCGCATCCACGGCAAAGCTGCTCATCACCGCATCGATGTCACGGCGATTCGCAGCCTCACGCTGCCTGTGCACACGCTCCACCAGGTCGGGGGTCGTGGACTCCTCGAGCATCTCCTATCCCCGTTCTGCGGCGAGGCGTTCGGCGGCGGCACGGGCCTCGTCGATGTCGTTGTAGTTCGTAATGCGCACGATCTTGCCGTCCTCCCACACGCTGACCGCTGCATAGCGCAGCTGAACCTCGCCGCTGCTGCCGACTGGACGGCCCTTCTGAATGAGCATGCGCAAGCCAACTCCATTGCCGAAGTCGAGAATCCCCTCAGCCTCGAACTCGTACTTTTCGTAGGCCGCAAACCAGTCCTCAAGGAAGCCACGAACTGCCGCCCGCCCCTCAAAGACGCCCATACCCATCGGCGACATGTCCCAGATGACACCCGGTGCGTAGAAGGCCGTAATCGCATCCAGATCGCGGCGACCGCCAGCCTCGGTGAGCGCGTTCTGCAGCTCCACCAGGTCGGGTGTCGTGGACTCCTCGGACATCGGTTGCCAGTATCCCGCGCGGGCGAAAGGCGCGGGCGGTAGCGACATGAGGCGCTGCGTGGTCTGCGGGAGGACGCTGGCGGGACGACGCAGGGGCGCCCGCACCTGCTCGAAGTCCTGCCGTCGCGAGGCCGCGCGCGTGAGAGCCGTTCTGAGCGGTCGCAGCGACGGACGGTATGCGGCGCTCGTGGACCTCACGAATCGACGTCAGAGGCGTGCAAAAACGGCGGATCGCGGCGGTATGATCCCCGCAAGTAAACAAGTAGGGCGGCGTCGCGCCAACGACCCGCTCGCTGCGCAACCGGCTCCGCGATACTGCAACCGATGTCGCAGGAGAACGTCGAGATCGTGCTCCTGGGCGTCGCCGCGATGAATCGGGCGGACGCCGAGGCCTTCATCGCCCTGTGTGATGCTCGCTTTGAGATGCGTCTCGTGGGTGCCGTTGGCGAGCCGGTCCGCTACACGGGGGCCGAGGGCGTACGCCAGTTCTTCCGTGACATGAGCGAGAGTTGGGCGCAGTGGGGATTCGAAGTCGAAGAGGCGCGCGATCTGGACGAGCACGTGCTGATCACTGGCAGGCAGCGCGGGCGCGGACGCGTCAGCGGAGTCGAGGTCGGCTCTGTGCGGGCCTGTGTTGTCGCCGTTCGCAACGGGGTGGTGACCGAACTCCACTATTTCATCGAGCCTGCCGACGCTCTCAAATCGGTGGGGCTGGCCGAGTAGGCCGTGTCGCAGGAGAACGTGGAGGCTTGTTCTCGGGTGGCAGCAAGGTGGCAGCGCAAAGCACGGAAACGGCACGCGCCGAACACGCGGGCGGCGCGCATCGTAGCTCCGCGACGACCGGTCAGTGCTGACGCTTTGCTGACCATTCGGTTCGAGTGTGTAGGCGATCACCCACCGCCCTGCCCTGTTGCGTGGGTCGTACCGAACGCAGGGCGCGGCGCCTCGTTGCTCACGCGGTAGGGCTTCACGCTGCGGAATGTGTCCTCAGCGTTGACGCGCTGCTGCTCGATGAACCCGCCGCGCAGCAGGAGTCCGATCGCCATGTCTCCCTCTCTCCGTTTCACGTGAGCCCGAGCGCGGATCACGGGCGCGGTGGCGCTCGGATTGGCCTCAATGGTGCGCGAGACGAGCTGCAAGAGGTCGCGCACGCCCGCGCGTTGCTCGTCCGTCAGCGCCACGGCTTGCCCTCACTTTCAACCTGTTCGACGTAGCGACGGATCGCCCGCCGCCTTAGCGCGCTTTTCGATCTGCACGTCCCCTCGGACATCGCCTACCCCTCCAGACCCGAGGCTTTGAGGGCTTCCGGCTCGGTGCCAAAGCTCCGAAACGTCGCGATCTTCCCGTCGCGGACCGTGTAGAGGTGAAAACGCCGCATCTCGAGGGCGATGCCATCCCGACCGCGCGCCTGCGTGTCCGTACGCACGAGGACCCACTCTCCGAGATCGCGATATCCCGCGACGCGGTTCACCAAGCTCTCCCACGCCTGACACCAGGCGACCAGCCATAGGGTCACGTCCCTTGGACCACGCGTCGCTGCCGAGAGGCCCGTCACGTCCGAGTCCCATTCGACGTTCGGGTGCACGTACTTCAACGCGGCGTCCTGCGCCCAGTAATCGAGCACCGCATCTACTTGAAAGTCCGGGCCGAGTTGCTCCACCGCTTCTTGAATGCGCGGGACGAGATCCTCGCCATCGTACGCCTCCACAAATCGTCGCACGATCTCCACGTTCTCGTGCGACATCGCCTATTCCTCAAGCCCCACAGCTTCGAGCGCCTGCTCGTGCTCAATGAAGAACTCTTCGAGGATCAGGCGACCCTCGCGGAAAGTGGAGATCGCTGACGCCCGCATCTCTCCCTCTACACCACTCTGAAGCCCGCGCAGGTGCCAGCAGAAGCGAACAAGGACGCGATCCCCAAGGTCGATGATCTCCTCCATGCGGACATCAGATCCACCCGACTCCCAAAGGCCCCGATAGAAGGCGACGGCAGCCTCCCGGCCGTAGACGCGCTGCTCGGGCCAGCGAGCATCCATCCGGAGGAGGACGTCGGGGTCCAAATTCGCGGCCACGGTGTCCCAGTCACCGCGCCTGAACGCCGCGTTGCCCTCCCGCGCAAGCTCCACGGTCTCCTGCGACACCGCTATCCCTCGAGGCCGAGGTCGGCGAGAGCTTGCTTGCGGTCCCACGTGATGACGATCTTGATCGCTCTGCCGTCGCGGATGAGGAACAAGGTCGCTCCCTTCTGGCCGATATCAAGTCCGCTGGATTTTCCGCGGCCGCGCGGCTGATCGAGCACCAGGACCCGTTCCTCGTCAAGCTCGCGGTACTCGTCGGCTACGACGCGGAAGTCCTCCCAAGCGTTCAACCAACCGCCGTGCCCCTGCGCCATCCCCGCGAGCCCCTTGAACGTACCGGGACTCGGCCCGCCGACGTACACGAAGTCGATCTCGGGGTGGGCCCAATCCGCCGTAGTGAAGTCGCCTCGTTCCCAGTCCGCATAGATCGATCGCACGAGGTCGAGGTTCTCAGACACTGCCTACTCCTCGGGCTCCACGGCTTTGAGCGCTTCCTCCCGGGTCACGTAGCTGGGTATGTGCTGGTGGCCTGCAGCGGGGCGACGGGTAACGAACCGCAACGCCCATAGGCGGGAACGTTCGACCAGCTTCCGAGGCGACAAACCCCACTCGGCCATGAGTGGAGCCTAAGGGTGTCAGCGCGATAGTCCTTTGATTGCCCGAGGACGTTGCTCACCTGCGCGTACGGTTCGGAGCCGTCCATAGGTGGGCAGATGAACTGATCGTGCGGGCTGCGTCCTATTCCGACATCGAGGAGGTCCGTGCTGCCGCTGAACGCCTGGCCGCCGAATGCGCGTACGAGACCTCGAAGCCCAGCCTTTCAGCGAGCGCAGAGCCCCCGTGGGGGCGGTCCCAAGAGCTAGTTCCGGCGCCCGAGCGAGCTTTGAGCGGTAGTGGCGGCGGGCCGACGCGTGCCGTGCGTTGTTGTCTTAGCGCTGGGCATCGCCGATAAGAGGAAGAGGTGCGAAGGAAATGCTGAGATTGAGATGCCTCGCATGCGGGCTCACGGTGCCCTACAAGGGCTCCCCGAGCGACATCTGCCCTCGCTGCCTCGTCAGCGATAAGCGCGCGGTGGCGCTTATACGGGTGAGCGACGCACCCGCTTCCCAGGCGACCGCCGGGCGACTGCGCGTGAACACGAGGGTCGACGGCCGGCGCCAGACGATCTTCCTGAGCGGGGAACTCGACACGTCCTCTGCGGCGTTCTTGGAAGACGCCATTGCCGAACAGTCCTCGCAGCAGCCGCAGGAATTGTTGCTCGATGTCGCCGGGATCGAGTTCATGGACTCCTCGGGATTGACGGCCATCCTTCTGGCAAAGGAGAAGTGCGAGGCGCTCGGCTGTCGGTTCGATGTGAGCCCCGCACAGCGCCCGGTCGAGCGCACGCTCGAGATAACCGGGGTGCGAAGCTGGCTCGCGACTTCCAAGTTCGGCAAGCGGTTGAAAGCGCGGCCCGCGGAGCACTGAGCCGACCCACAACCGCCGCGATCGCTCCAGATCGCGGCGGTTTCCTCAACTCATCAGCAGCCGCGCAGCCGTCGCTCACGCGCGGATCGGGATACGCGTGGTCCTACGCGACGCGGAGTCCGTGGCCGCTCGCGCCGATCCGCCGCCGTGCGCGGGCCGACGCGGTCGAGCCGGCGCGCCTCGCTTTGGTCGTGGCGCGTGAGGTTTTGGCCGTCGCTTTCGACCTCGCGCGCGACGCTTTCGCAGTTACTTTCGAGGCGCTGCGCGTTGCTTTCGATGACGCTTTGGGCGCCGCCTTGGCGCGACCGTTCGTCGACGTACTGCGGCGCGAGGTCGTCGAGCCGCTGCCTTTCGCCGCGCTGTTGCCGCGAGCGGAAGCGCCGTTTCGACGCGACGCTTTCGCGCGGCCGCGTGACGACGCCGCGCGACGCTGCGCGGGCGGAATCTCGTCCTGCGTGACCGCCTTCGTGAGCACCGGGATCAGACGCTCGAGGAACTTCGCCATGCGTTCCTCCTCGCTGCGGATCGAGCGCGCGAGCCGCGCGGTCTCGGAGTCCCTCAGGATCTGCCCGAGCGACTCGAGCGCGGTATACGTCGCGATCTCCTCGTGCTCGTTCGCGTACTGCGTCTTCGCGTTCCTGAGCATCCGCTCCTGTTCGCCCGTACCACGCAGCAGGTCGATCGGCGCCTGCGCCGCCGCCACCGCGCGGTTGCCGATCCCAACCGCGACGCTCGCGCCTTTCGCAAACGGCTCGAAGCCTTCGAGCGGCCCTGCCTCCGGGGTGCCTCCAAGCTTCTTGATACGGCGTCCCAGCTCGCGGGCATGGCGCTTCGTCTCGGCGAGATGCTGCTGCAGCCGCTTCTTGTAGTCACCGCGGCTCGTCATCCCGATGTGGGCGTGCAGCGACGTCTCGAGCTCCCTCTCCTTCCCGTACGCCTCGTTCAGGTACTGCACCAGCTTGCGCTCGCGCGCGCTGACCTCTGCCATGGTCTCTCAACTCCTGTCAGTTGTTTGTCCTCGCCCTACCCGCCCTGCAATTAGCGCAAAACGCCGGCGTGGGTCAAACGGCCGACGCCGGACGCGACGAGGCGCTCGTCTCGACACCCGGTACGCGCTATGCCGCGACGTCGCGCGCCGCGCCGACCGCGCTGAAGGGCTGAAGCGCCGCGACCTGCACCTCGCGGCTGACCCCATCGATTTCTTCGGGGAACGCCGCGAGGTTGACGTTCAGCGAGAAGCCCGCGCTCGCGTCGAGCGGGCGGAAGAAGTCGTCGAAGTGGCTCGCGACGATCACTCGCGGCTGCAGCGCGCCGATGATGCGCGGCCAGTAACGGTCGGTGAAGCGCCTGCCGGCGATGCCCGCGAGGAACACGTCGACGCCGCGCACGCGGATCTCGGCGTCGAGCAGGTTCGCGCTTCCCTGGTGGTAGAAGGCCGCGCCCGCGACCTCGACATGGATGCCCCACACCTGCCCGCACTTGTACGCGCTCGGCGAGAGCTCGTCGAGGTGGTCGCAGGTCAGCTCCCCGTCGGAGGGCACCTTGTATCCGAGCAGCAGCTTCGAGTGCACGCTCGGCACGAACGTGACCGTGAACGGGCCGAGCTCGTAGGGCGCGTGCGGCGTCACCCGCACGACGCGCTCCTCCTGGCCGTGCAGGCGCATCAGGTTCGCGAGAGAGGACGAGCCGTACGCGGTGCAGCCGTGCCGCGCGCAGAAGGCTGGAATGTCGATCGCGTGGTCGAAGTGCGTATGGCCGACGAGCACGCCGAGCACCTCGCCCGGGGGCGTCAGGTAGCGCTCGTGCAGCGCGGGGTCCGCACGCACCGTGCGGTTGCGCAGCACCGCCCCGAACGGCACGCGCGAGACGTACGGGTCGATGTAGACCGAGAGGCCCTCGTAGGTCAGCCGGTAGCCCGCGGTGCCGAGCCATTCGAGCTCGAGTCCGGCGGGGAGCGCGAGCGTCCGCGCGGCGCGCCGGGAGAGCTCGTCGAGCGCCGTCGCGTCCGCGTGCGCGCGGCGTTCGTGTTCGGTGAGATAGCGGCCGAGGCTCGCGAGGTGGCCGGCGAGCCCCACGCGCTCACGCTCCGCCGGAGCGGCGCAGAGCCTCGCGCACCGCGGCGGCGTTCGGCTCGAGCTCATCCGGCAGGCGCTCGAGCAGCTCGAGCCACGACTTCTTCACGCGCGCCGCGCGCCGCACGAGGTCGGCGCCCCGCTCGAGGTCGTCGCCAGCCACCCCGAGGCCCGCCCAGAAGACCAGCTCATCGGCATCGGGTGCGAGCTCCGTCGCGCCGACATACAGGCTCGTCGCCTCCTCGCGCTCCCCGCGCGCGAGCGCCTCATCGCCCCGCCCCGCGAGCTCGTACGCGCGCGCGAGGCGCACCAGGCGGCGCAGCTCCGCGAGCGGGTCGGGGTGGTCGTCGACGCGCACGTCGAAGCGCGTGCGCCAGCTCTCGCCGTCCGCGGGCACGACGAGCAGCGCCGCGGACTGGCGGCCGCGCACGTCGCCGCCCTCCGCCTCCGCGGCGTCGAGCGCGCCGAGCAGCCGCTGCGCGAGGTCGCCCTGCGCCGCCTCGTAGGCGGCGGCCATCGCGCCGGGAACGGTCGCCGTGCTCATCATGTTCGCCTGGCAGGAGAAGCCCTCGCCCTGCACGTCGCCCGCGTACGGGATGCAGCCCTCACCGGTATGCGCGCCGACGCGGCCATGCGAATCGACGGCGCCGACCTGGCGGAAGCGCGCGAGGTCGTCATCGGCGAGCACGGCCGCGATCGCGCCCTCCGCGTCGAGCGCGCCGGCGATGCGCGCGAGCGTGTTCGGCCCGTGCGCCACCTCGGCGACCGACTGCGTCGCCGCGGCTCCCACCCCGGGGGTCGCCCACGTGACGACGCTGCCGACGGCGAACCAGTGCGACTGCACCGCGACGCCGAGCTCGCCGCTCTCGCGATCGCGCGCGACGATCGAGTAGGTGCCGGCGCGCATCGCCCAATTGTGCACCGTTCGCGCGCCTGAGGCCTCGCGGGCGGCGGCGCGTATATCGTCCGCGGACGTGCGGGCGCGCGGGGAGCGAGTGACGGTACGAAGCGGCGAGGCGGGTCTCACCGCCGAGCTGTTCCTCCCCGCGGGCGGCGGGCCGAATCCCGGCGTGGTCGTCCTGCACGAGTCGTTCGGGCTAAACGACGACATCCGGCGCATCGCGAGCCGCTTCGCCGACGCGGGCTACGCGGCGCTCGCTCCCGACCTGTACTCGCATGGGCGCCGGCTCGTGTGTCTGAGCAGGGTGCTCGTCGACATGACCAGCGGGCACGTCGAGCGCGAGGTCGCGGACATCCTCGCCGCGCGCGAGGCGCTCGCGGCGCACGCTGACGTCGATGCGCGGCGGATCGCCGTCGCGGGCTTCTGCCAGGGCGGCGGCTTTGCGCTGATCGCGGGCACGCGCGGCGAGTTTGCCGCGGCGGCCGTCAACTACGGAATGGTCCCCTCGCGCCGCTCGCAGCTCGATGGCCTGTGCCCCGTCGTGGCGAGCTACGGCGCGAAGGACAAAGTCGTCGGGGGCAAGATCGCGCGGCGGCTCGAGTCCCACCTGGAGGAGCTCGGCGTGCCGCACGACATTAAGACCTACGAGAACGCCGGCCACTCGTTCTTCTCCCGCGTCGACGGCTGGCAGGGCTGGCTCGCGCGCCTGCCCTCGCCGATGGCGGTCGGCTATGAAGAGCGAGCGGCCGAGGACGCGTGGCGGCGAATGCTCGATTTCTTCGCCGAGCACGTCGCCGGCCCGCGCGCCTGACGCCGCGCACGCGCCCACGCGCGCGCCGCGCGCCGGATAGCGTGTCGCGCAGGCGATGGGCGAGCGCTTCTCCTACCCGCTGCGCGTGCGTTACGGCGAGTGCGACCCGCAGGGCATCGTGTTCAACGCGAACTACCTGCTGTACTGCGACGTCGCCTTCACGGAGCTGTGGCGCGAGGCGGTGGGGCCGTGGCAGGAAATGGTCGAGCGAGGGTTCGACGCGGTCGTCGCCGACGCGCAGCTGAGCTTTCGCGCGCCCGCGCGCTTCGACGATCAGCTCTCGCTCGTCGCGCGCATCGCGCGCCTCGGCGACACGGCGATCACGACGGAGATCGATGTCTGCCGCGACGGCGAGGTGCTCGTCGCGACGCGCCTGCGGCACGTGTGCGTCTCCACGGAGACGTGGAAGAAGGTGCGCATGCCGGACTGGATCCGCTCCGGCTTGCAGCGCTTCTTTGACTCCGCCGCCGAGGCCTGAGCGCCCTGCACGTGCGCCGTCGTCGTGCTGCGGGCGAGCGCCGACCCCCTACCATGAGCTTTACGCGCCTCGGGGGGAGTCCGAGCGTGCCGGTGCAGACGTCGCGCACGTGGAGGAGAGACGGCGGCTAGGCGGAGCATGAGCGGGTTCGAGGCGAAAGCACGCGAGGAGTCGTGGATCCGCCGGCCGTGGGAGCCGCCGAGCGGCGGCGAAGTGCTGGCCGCGACGGCCTCCGCGGCTGGGCTTTATCTCGCCGGCGCTGCGCTGTGCGCGACCGCGCCGCTTTTGCCGCACGTCGAATCGCTCGCCGGCGTCACGGCTGTCGGCGTAACGGCGGTAGCGACCGCGGTCGTCCTCTTGCTCGCCGTCCGTGCGCGGCGCGGCGGCCTCGGCCTCGCGCTGACGGTCGAGTTGTGGGGGGTCTTCCTGATCGCCGTCGCGGTCGCATCGACCGGCGGCGAAAGCAGCCCGCTCGCGGTCATGTACCTGTTCGCGATCGGCCACGCCGGGGCGTTCCAGCCGCGCCGGCGCCTCGCGCTCGTCGTGCTCGTGACGACGGTCGCGTTCCTCGCGCCGCTCGCGTACGAATCGGTGACGACGACGTTCGCCGCTGTGGCCTGCATCGGAATCGTCATCGCCGCGCTCACGCTCGGGCTCGTGCACCTGACCCTGAACTACATCCGCGGGCAGCGCCGTCTGCTGGCGCTGATGTTCGCGGCGACCTCCGAGCTGACCTCCTCGCTCGACCCGCTGCGGACGCTGCACGAGTTCGCGCGCGCGCTCGTCCCGGGGGTGGCGGACGTGTGCTGGGTGGACGTCTTGCAGCCGGGCGACTCGATCGTCGAGTCGGTCGCGGTCGCGGCCGATCCCGCGGTCGCCGAGCGACTCGAGCGGATCGCGCGCGGGTCGCAGCTGCCGCTCGCCGGCCGGCACCCCGTCGCGCAGGTGCTGCGCAGCGGCTCGCCGTACATCGCCGTCGCGACGAGCGAGGCGGAGATCGAAGGCCTCGCACGCACCCCCGAGCACCGCGAGCTGATCGCGCGCTACGGCGGCGAGGCGGTCGCGATCATGCCGCTGCTCGCGCGCGGGCGCACGCGCGGCACGATCTCGTTCATGCGCTTCGGGCGCGACGTGCGCTTCGGCGGCGAGGTCCTCGATCTGCTCACCGACATCAGCGGCCGCGCTGCGATGGCGTTCGACAACGCCAACCTGTACGCCGAGCGCACGCGCGTCGCGCAGACGCTGCAGCGCAGCCTGATGCCGTCGGTGCTGCCCTCGATTCCGGGTCTCGAGCTGGTGAGCTTCTTCCGGCCGCTGCGCGCGGGAAGCGAAGTCGGAGGAGATTTTTATGACGCCTTCGGCGAGTTGGGTCGCTGGTGGCTGATCGTCGGCGACGTCTGCGGCAAGGGCGCCGAGGCCGCGGCGCTGACGGGTTTCCTGCGCCACACCGTCGCCGCGCTCACGCGCGATGCGATCCGGCCCGCGACGGTGCTCTCGCGCGTCAACCAGCTGATGCTCGCGCAGGACTTCGGCGGCCGCTTCGCGACCGCGGCGCTCGTGCGCGTGCGCAAGCTCGACACGCGTGCCGAGGTAACGCTCGCCTCCGCCGGGCACCCACCCGCACTCGTCGTGCGCGCCGACGGACACGTCGAGGTGCTCGGCGAGCGCGGAACGCTCCTCGGCGTGTTCGCCGATCCGAAGATCGCGGAGTCCTCGGCTGTGCTCGAGCTCGGCGACGCGCTCGCGCTGTACACCGACGGCCTGCTCGAGGCGCACGCGCCCGAGCGCATCGTCACGCCGACCGAGCTCGTCGCGCAGCTCGAGCGCCTGCCGGCGCCGCGCAGCGCGCGCGAGAATCTCGACGCGCTGCTCGGCGTCGTCGACCTCGACGACAACGTGCGCGACGACATCGTCGTCCTCGTCGGCCAGATGAGCACGGATGCGGGAGCGCGAGACGGGCGCGCGCAGCGCGCGGCGCAGAGCGAGCTCCAGCTGCGCGGCTCGGCGTAGCGCGCGGCTCGCGGGCCTGGCGCGCTGGCCGCTTTGATAGACCGGAGGCTGGATGGATGCACCACAGACGCTCCCGCCGCCCGACCGCCCGCCGCCACAGACGCTCACGCCCGAGCGCCGGCGCCGGCGCCTGCTGAGGGGCGCGGGCGGGCGTCGGCGCTCGCGACTCGGCGCGCTGCTGGTGGCGCTCGTCGTCGCCGGGCTCGTCGCGTTCGCGCTCACGCGCCTGAACCTGCACAGCGTCGGGCACGCGCTCGTCACCGCGTCGTTCGGCCCGATCGCGGCGGCGCTCGCGCTGATGGCGAGCTCGCTGGTGCTGCGCGCGATCTCCTGGTACGCGACCCTGCGCGCGGCGCTACCGGAGTCGCGCATCCCGTTTGCGGCTGTAGTGCGCGCGACGATGATCGGCGTGATGGGCTCGGCGGTGTTCCCGGGCCGGATCGGCGAGCCCTCGCGCGTGATCGTCCTCTCGCGGCGGATCGAGGGACCGAACCGCAGGCTGATCCCGATCGTCGCGGGGACGGTCTTCTCGCAGACGCTCATCAACCTGCTCGCACTCGCGGTGCTCGCCGGCGTGACGTTCTCGAGCGTGCCGCTCCTGCGCGGGCACCCGGCGGGCGTCGCGGTGGCGTTCGCGGTGCCGCTGCTCGTGTGCGCGCTCGTGATCGCGGGCCCGCGCCTGCTGACCTCCGCGCAGCGCTCGCGCTACTCGCGCATCGCGCTCGCGGCGGGTGGCCTCGCGCGGCTGCTCACGCACGCGCGCAGCGGCCTGGTGGTGTTCGCGCGGCCGCGCGCCGGAGCCGCGGCGGTGTCCTTCCAGCTCTCGGCGTGGACGCTGCAGTGGCTCGCGTGCTACATGGTGCTCGTCGCGCTCGGGCTCACCAACCACGCGGGACTCGTGAGCGCCGCCGCGGTCCTGCTCGCGGTCAACGTCTCCGCGGTGCTGCCCGCGACGCCATCCAACATCGGCGTCTTCCAGGCCGCGTGCCTGGTCGTGCTGACGGCCTACGAAGTCAGCGCCGGCGCGGCGATCGCCTACGGGATCATCCTGCAGGCGGTCGAGGTCGTGACGGCGCTCGCGCTGGGCGTGCCGGCGCTGATCCGCGAGGGCCTCGCCTGGCAGGACATCCGCCCGGCGCAGGATCCCTAGCGCGGCCGCCACCGGGTCGCGCCCGGCGGCGCCAGAGGACGGGATCGGCGCGCTTACGTTCGCGCCGCTATGCCCCGCAGGCGGGATACTGGGCGGACGATGCCCGAGGAGTCCGCGACCCCCGACCTGGTGGAGCTAACCCGAGCCGCCTTTGCGCCAACGGTGAGTCGTGACATTGACGCGATCATGAGCTTCTATCGTCCCGACGCCGTCTGGGATCTCTCGACGGGGGGGCTTGGGGTCTTTCGTGGTCGTGCGGCGATAAGGGAGTTCATGGAAGACTGGTTTGGCTCTTACGACCGGATCGGGACGGACGTCGAAGAGTTGGTGCAGCTGGGCAGCCAAGTCACATGCTCCGTAGTCACACAGACCGGCCGTTTGGCCGGGAGTGGCGGCGAGGTCGCGGTCCGCTACGCCGTAATCAACGTATGGGTCGACGGCTTGATCGAGCGGAGCGTGAACTACACCGAGATCGACGAGGCTCGTGCTGCCGCCGAACGGCTCGCCGAGGAACGCGGATAGACGGTGTCCGAGAACCTCGACCTCGTACGCTCGGCGAAGCCGCGGAGCGTCAGCCCGCGAGCGCGCGCAGCGACTGGCGCAGCGAGTGGGTCGTCTGCAGCACGGCTGTCGGCTCGTAGCCGCAGTGCGCCATGCAGTTCTCGCAGCGCGGGTCGCGGCCGCGGCCGTAGCTGCTCCAGTCGGTCGTCTCGATCAGCTCCTTGTACGTCGCGGCGTAGCCGTCGGACATCAGGTAGCAGGGACGCTGCCAGCCGAACAGCGAATAGCTCGGGATGCCCCACGCGGTGCACTCAAATTCGGCCTTGCCTTCGAGGAAGTCGAGGAACAGCGGCGAGTGGTTCAGCCGCCAGCGCTTGCGCCGGCCGTCGGCGAACGCCTCACCGAACAGCTTGCGCGTCTGCGCGACGCCGAGGAAGTGCTCCTGGTCGGGAGCTTTCTCGTACGCGTAGGCGGGCGAGATCATCATCTCGTCGACCTGCAGGTCGTCGTTGAGGTAGTCGAGCACCTCGCGCACGGTCTTCGCCGAATCGTGCGTGAAGAAGGTCGTGTTCGTCGTCACGCGGAAGCCCGCCGCTTTGGCCGCGCGGATCGCCGCGACGGCCTTGTCGAACGTGCCCTCGCGTTCGACGGACGCGTCATGGCGCTCGCGCAGGCCGTCCATGTGCACCGCCCACGCGAAGTAGGGGCTGGGCTTGAAGTTGGCGAGCTTGCGCTCGAGCAGGAGCGCGTTCGTGCATAGGTAGACGAACCGCTTGCGCTTGACGAGCTCGGCGGCGATGACGTGTATCTCGGGATGGATCAGCGGCTCGCCGCCAGCGATCGAGACCATCGGCGCGCCGCACTCCTCGATCGCGCCGACGGCGTCCTCGACGCTCATCCGCCGGCGCAGGATGTGCTCGGGGTGCTGGATCTTGCCGCAGCCGGCGCACTCGAGGTTGCACTGAAACAGCGGCTCGAGCTCGACGATGAGCGGGAACTTCTCGCGTTTGGCAAGCCGCTGGCGCATCAGGTACCAGCCCATGCGCGCGCCCTGCCTGATCGGGACTGCCATAGCCGCCTACCTTACCCCCTGGGGCCGCCAGGCCGATAGAACGGCCGCCGTGGCGCGCCGCAGCGAGCGGCTCGCGCGCACCGCGCCGAGCGCCGCGCCGGGCCTCAGGAGCTCGTGGCTGGGCGAGTCGAGCACCACGCGCACGACCGCGAACGGCCGTCCGGCGGCGCCCGCGGCAAGCCACGCCGACTCCATGTCCACGGCCACCGCGCCGCCGGCGAGCAGCTGTGCGCGGCGCTCTCCAAGGGCGATTTTCGAGACGCTCACTATCGTCCCCGTGCGCGCCGCGAGGCCGCTCGCGGCGAGCGCCGCGGCGAGCTCCGGCGCATCCGCACAGGCGATCGGACCGGTCCTCTCGCGCTCGTCCGCCGCCGCCAGGACCTGCTCGGCGACGACCACTTCGCCGGGCACCGAGCGCTCGTCGAGCCCGCCGCAGAAGCCCAGCACTAGTAGGCCCTCACCCGGCTCGCGCGCCAGCTGCTCGGCCGCGCGTTTCGAGTGTCGTGGCCCCATGCCCGTCTTGAGCACGCGCGCCCCGTCCGTTGCCGCGGAGCGGATGAGCGCCTGCTCGATCATCATCGGCGCGGCGACGACGACGCTCACCGCGCGACCTCGTACGCGTGCGGCGCGGGGGCGGGCACGTGCAGCGCCTGGAGCCCCGCGCGCGCGGCGGCGTGTCCGCTTTTGACCGCTCCCTCGAGCGTCGCCGGCCAGCCCGTATCGGTGTACGCGCCCGCGAGCACGAGCCCGGCGACCTCGGTCCTCGCGCTCGGGCGCAGCGCGCCGGCGCCGGGGACGGCGGCGAACGTCGCCGCATGCTCGCGCGTCGCGAGGAAGCGCAGCACCTGCGCCCCGCGCGCCCGCGGAAACAGCTCCGCGAGCGCGGGCAGGTAGCTCGCGCGCAGCTCCTCGACGCTCATCGCCATCTCGCGCACGGCGCCCGACAGCGACACCGCGAGGTACTGCGACCCCGCCGGCGCGCGCCCGGCGTCGGTGCGGTCGAACACGTACTGCACAGGCGTCCCCACGCCGGCGGCGAAGTGCTCGTCGAACACGCGCCTGTCGTAGAGGACGTGGAGATTGACGATCGGGGAGCTCTCCAGCCGCTCCAGCGCGAGCGCGACGCGCGGCAGATGCGGCGCGAGGAGCGCGCCCGCGCGTGTGTGCGGGACCGCGACGATCACCGCGTCGGCCGCAACGGCGTCGCCGGCGCCGGCCCCCCCGCGAACCTCGAACGTCCCCGCCTCTCCGGCGATCGCCTCCGCGCGCCACCCGAGGCGGACATCGACGCCGGCGCTGCGCAGCGCGTCCTCGGCGGGGTCGCAGATGGTCTGCGCGAGCGTGCCGACGTGAAAGCCGATATCGCCCGCGTCGGCGCTCGAGAGCAGGCCGGTCTTGAAGACGAACGCGCCGAGCGCGAGCGAGGCCCGCGCGGCGGGGACGTTGAGCGTCGGCAGCGCGACCAGGTCCCAGAGCGCGGCGAGCGCTCGCGGGCCCTGTCCGTGGCGCTCGAGAAAGCTTCCAAGCGTTTGCTCATCGAGCGCCTCCTCACGCGGGTCGAGGGCGCCGAGCGCGCGCGCGGCGAGCGCCGCGCGCAGGCGTTCGCGCGGCGTCAGGTGGCGATAGCCGGCGAGCGCGCGGGCGAGGTGAAGCGGCGCGGGCGCATGTGCGCGGCGCAGGCGCAGCGGGGGCGCGCCAGGCGAGAGGACGGGGATGTCCAGCCGCGGCTGGAGATGCGTGTGGCGCTCGCTGCCCAGCCGCGCGAGCAGCGCGCGGTAGGCGGTGCAGCAGCGCAGGAAAACGTGCTGGCCGTTGTCGAGCATCATGCCCTCGCGCTCGAACGAGTAGGCCGCGCCGCCGAGTCGGCGGCGGACCTCGAGCAGCGTCACGCGCGCGCCCGCGTCCGCGCAATCGAGCGCCGCGGTGATCCCCGCGAGCCCGCCGCCGATCACCACGACGCGCCGCCCCGAGCTCATCGCGCGAACCCCAGGCAGCTCATCGCGCGAGCCCCACGACGGCGCGCGCGGCGACCCATGCCTTCTCGGGCGCGGGCAGCGACACGCGCTCGCGCAGCACGCGCTGCGGCTGGTCGGCGATGCGCCGCAGCAGGCGCCGGTAGATGCCCGCCATCGCGAGCACGCACGCGGCACTGCGGCGGTCGAGCAGCGGCACGAGGCGCATCCCGCGCTCGAACCACTCCTGCGCGCGCTGCGCCTCGAAGCGCACGAGCTCGGTCAGCCGCTCCACCGACGCGGGGTCCGACGGCACGCGCGCGAGCGTGCCGGCGAGGTCGTCGAGCCCGAAGCGCCTGAGGTCCTCGGCGGGCAGGTACACGCGCCCGGCCTCCGCGTCCTCGCGCACGTCGCGCAGGATGTTCGTCAGCTGCAGCGCGACCCCGAGATCGTCGGCGAGCGACACCGAGGCCGCATCCGTTCCGGCGCCGTCGGTGAAGATCGCCAGGCACAGCCGCCCGATCGTGCCCGCGACGAGGCGGCAGTAGCCGACCAGCGCGCCGAAATCCTCATACGCCACGCCGCGCACGTCCGCGCGCACCCCATCGATCAGTTCTGCGAGCACGCGCGGCTCGATCACGAATCGCTCGCGCACGTCGACCAGAGCGAGCACGATCGGGTCGCCGCCGGGCGCTGCCGCCCGGTCCGGGCTCGCGCGTGCTTCCGCGCCCACGGCGAGCAGCGGCGCGAGCGAGGCCTCGGCCTCCGCCAGCAGCTCGAGCTTTCGCGCCGCCGGCAGTGGGCCGTCGCCGATGTCGTCGATGCGGCGCGCGAATGCGTAGACCGCGCACATCGCGCGCCGCCGCTGCGCGGGCAGCAGGCGGATGCCGTAGTAGAAGTTGCCCGCGCGCTCGCGCGTAATCGACTCGCACAGGCTGTACGCCTGCGCCAGCGCGGCGCCCTCACGCGCGTTTGCGCCGGCCGCCGACCGCTCACGCACGCCGCGCGTGAGACCTCCTCGAGCGAGCGAGCACGCGCCCGAGCGCGCGCAGCCTCTGTGGCGTACTCGCGCGCGGCGCGCCGCCGCGCACGTCGTAGCCGGCGCGCTCGATCGCCTCGAGCGCCGCCTCGCCGCCGGCGGCGAACGCCGCCACGGCCAGGCGCTCGCGCCCGGAGAGCGTCGCGATCAGCGGCTCGCCCTCGCGCAGCAGCGACCGCGCGCGCTCGACCTCGAACGCGATCGTCTCGGCGACGCCGAGCGGCAGCGGATCGCCGCCGCCGGCGCGCAGGTCCTCGTGCGTCGCGCCGAAGCGTGCGAGGTCCTCTGCGGGGATGTAGAAGCGCCCCACCGCAACGTCCTCGGCGATGTCCTGCAGGTGCTCGGCGAGCTGCAGCGCGGTGCAGATCGAATCCGACAGCGCGATCCGCTCGGGCGTCGCGCGGCCGAGGATGCGCAACACGATCTCGCCGACCGGGTCCGCCGACAGCGCGCAGTAGCTTCGCAGCTGCTCCCACGACTCGTAGTGGCTGACGCGCTGATCGGTGCGGTTGGCCTCGATCAGCCGCACGAACGGCTCGCGCGGGAGCGCGCACTCGCGCAGCGTCGGCGCAAGGCGCACGAGCAGCGGTTGCGTCGCGTGGCCGTCGAACGCGCGGTCGAGCTCGCGTTCGAGCTCGTCGAGCGCCGCGAGCCTGTCGCCGGCGGCGGCGTCGCCGAGTTCGTCGACGAGCCGCGCGAAGCCGTACACCGCGAGCAGGTGCGCGCGCACGCGCCGCGGCAGGACGCGGCTCGCAACCGGGAAGTTCTCGCCGCCCGCGCGCGTCATCACCGCCGCGGTGCTCGGGCCCCGCGAGTCGGTGACGAGCATCAGCCGGGGGTGCGAGCGAGCAGGCGAACGAAGCGCCGCGCGCGGCCGGCGACCGCGATCTCCCCGGCGCCCACGAGCCCGTCCAGCGCCGCCTGCGGCTCGAGCAGCGACGCGCAGCGGCCGAGTGCCATCACGGGGAACAGAAGCCGGTAGAGGTGGTAGTTGATGTAGTAGTCGCAGGGAAAGCCCGTGCCCGTGTACTGCGGCTCGTCCCAGCCGCCGTCGGCGCGCTGCGTGGAGACGAGCCACGCGACGCCGCGCGCGAGCGATTCGCCGCGATCGAGCGCCGCGTGCAGCGCGAGCAACGCCCACGCGGTCTGCGAGGCGGTGCTCGGCCCGCGGCCGATCCAGCTCGGATCGTCATAGGAGCGCGGATCCTCGCCCCAGCCCCCGTCGTCGTTCTGGTGCTCGTGCAGCCAGCCGACCGCGCGGCGGATGCTCTCGTGCGAGGGGTCGATTCCCGCCTGGACCAGCGCCGGCACGGCGGCCCCGGTGCCGTAGACGTGGTTGACGCCCCAGCGCCCGAACCACGAGCCGCCGTCCTCCTGGTGCTCGAGCAACCAGCGCACGCCGGCGCGCGTCTCCGGCGCGTCGCGGTAGCCGATCAGCGAGAGCGTCTCGACGGCGTGCGCCGTAACGTCGGCGCTGGGGTCGTCGATGACCTCGCCGAAGTCGAGGAACGGCAGCCTGCGCACGAGCGCGCGCGTGTTCTCCGCGTCGAACGCGCCCCAGCCGCCGTCCGAGCTCTGCATCCCGCGCAGCCACGTCACTGCGCGCGCGCACGCAGACTCCCAGCCCGGTATCCCACCGCCGCCGGCGCGCGCGAGCGCCAGCAGCACCTCGGCGGTGTCATCGGTGTCGGGGTAGTTCACGTTCGCGAACTCGAACGCCCAGCCGCCCGGCGCGAGCGCGGGCCGCGTCACGGCCCAGTCCCCGCGCACGTGCACCTCGTGCGCGAGCAGCCACTCGGCCGCGCGCGACATGGGCGCGTCGGTGCCCGCGACGTCCGCGTCGCTCAGCGCGATCATCGCGAGCGCCGTGTCCCACACCGGCGACTGGCACGCTTCCAGGCGCCGCGAGCGGCCGGCCGGCGCGCCGACGTCGTGGACGTCGTCCTCGTCCTCGACCATGAAGCCCTCGATGCCTTCGATGCCGCGCTGCATCACCGGGTGCTCGACCGAGTAGCCGCGCAGGAACAGCGCGATCAGCGAGTACACCCACGGCGGCTGGATGCCGCCCCACGAGCCGTCGTCCTCCTGGCGCGCGACGATCCAGCGCTCGGCGCGCGCGATCGCGTAGCGGCGCAGCGGCCCGAACGGGCGGCGCTCGTACGCGCGCAGGACGCGGTCGAGCAGCGCCAGCGGGTCGCGCCGCCGCGTCGCGCTGGGCGCTTCCTCGGGCTCGCCCGAGCGCAGCTCGTCGAGGTCGAACGGCAGCGCGCGCATCGGTCGCTCGGCTTTCACGAGCGAGAGCGCGACGATCGTCTGGCGCGCCCAGCAGGCGAAGTCGTAGATGTTCAGCGGCACCCAGCGCGGCAGCAGGACGATCTCCGGCGGCAGCGCGGGGACGCGGTCCCAGGACCACAGGCCGAACAGCGCGAGCCACAGGTGCGTGAACACGCGCGCTCGCTCGAGTCCGCCGTTGGCGCGGATGAAGGTCGCCGCCTCGAGCATGTGCGGTGCGTCCGCGGGGTCGCCCGCGAGACGCAGTGCCCAGTACGCCTCGATCGTCGTCGAGAGCTCGCCCGGGCCGCCGTAGAAGTTCGTCCACGTGCCGTCGGCGCGCTGCTGCGAGCGGATCCACGCGGCGGCGCGTTCGGTTTCGGGTGCGCGGCGGATGCACAGGAACTCGCGCAGGAGCAGGTCCTCGGCGTCCATCGTCACATTCGTCTGCAGCTCGCCGCGCCAGAAGCCGTCCGGCTCCTGTTGCGAAAGCAGGTGCTCGCGCGCGAGCTCGAGCGCGACGCGCGCGTCTTCGCGGGTGACTGAACGCGTATCTGCCATCTGCGCAGGCGCCTTTAAGTTGCTCGCCACGGCCAGAACCTAAATGTTTTCATCGGACGGCGACACATACCCGACGCGCCGGACGAGGTCACACGCTGCCGCGGCCCGCGCGCTCAGGTCGCTTTTCGCCCCAGCGGAGGCCGGCTCGCTCACGCCGTTTCCGCCCCCGCCGACGCTTGCGTGCGTGCGCCGCGCTCGATCAGGACCTCGGGCCGCGCCTGCGTCAGCGCGGCGCGGCGCAGCGCGAGCTCGGAGACCGCGAGCGGCGCGCGCGCGCGGAAGCGGTAGGTGATCAGACCGTCGATGTCGACGCGCTGGACGAGCCGGAACCCCGGGGCCGGGGGTTCGGCCGCGCTGCTACGCAACGGCGCGTAGCCGATCTCGTCGATCTCGCTGACGGTCACCGACCGGCCGCGCGGCAGGTTGCGCAGGCCGGCGACGTAGTACTCGAGCGGAGCCGAGGCGAGCTGTACGGTGCTGATCGCCGTCAGCGGACCGACCGGCCGGATCCTGCGCGCGACGCCGCGCCAGTTCCCGCGCTGCAGCCGCGGGCTGAGGCTCACATCGACGCACACCGCGGCGAACGCGAGCACGGTCACGCACGTCAGCGCGATCGCGACGAGCGCCGAGTCCGAGAGCTGCCCCCGCCCGGCCGCGTTCGCGCGCGGGCGCGTGCGAACTTCCGTGGCCGCCGCGAGCAGTACCGCGATCAGCGCCGTCAGCGGGATCATCGCCGCGACGAGGTTGCGCGGCGCGAGGTAGTCCGCGCCCGCGAGCGCGAGCACGAGCGGCGCGAGCACGCCGCTCGCGAGCAGCACGAGCGCGATCAGCGCACCGCGGCGCCCGCGCGGCGAGAGCGCGAGCGCGCCGAGCGCCGCCGCGGCGAGGATCGGCAGCGCGATCAAGAGCTCGATGCCGTGGCCGAGCGGAGCGCCGGAGTAGCCCGTGAGGTAGTACTGCGGGACCGCTTCCAGACGGCTCGCAAGCGCCCATTCGCCGATCCACTGCGTGCCGTGGCCGCCCTGCGCGATGATCAGCGGCAGCAGCGCGCCGCCGGCGAGCGCGAGCGCCACCGCCGCGCCCACGGCGGCGCGGCGCGTCGCGCGCTCGTACAAGAGCCACAGCAGCATCGGCGCGAGCAGGAACACGGAGAAGTAGTGCGTCGCGAGCGCGAGCGCGCCGCTCAGCGCAAACGCCGCCATGCGCCCGCGCGAGGGGAGCGCGAGCGCGCGCAAGAAGCAGAGCGTCGCCAGCGCGCTCGTGAACAGGAACAGCGCGTACACGCGCGCCTCCTGCGAGTACCACACGAACAGCGGCTGGACCGCCACGAGCGCGGCCGCGATCAGCGCCGCGCGGCGGCCGGCGAGCTCGCGCCCGATCCCCCACGCGACGGGTACCGTCGCGATGCCCGCAAGCGCGGACGGCAGCCGCAACGCGAACTCGCCGTCGCCGAGCACGCGCACGTCGACCCACGTGAGCAGGTACCACACCGGCGGCGAGTTCTCGCTGTGCACCATCGCGCTCAGCGTCGCCGACAGCGACGGGTGGAAGACGTGCACCGCGGTGAATGCCTCGTCGTACCAGAAGCTCTGCTGCGCGAGCGTCGGCAGGCGCAGCGCCGCCGCGAGCGCGACGAGCGCCGCGAGCGGCCACCAGGCGCGCGCGCCGCGCGCGCGGACCGGCGCGGCCGCCTCGCTCGCCTGCGCGACGGCCGCGCTCAGCGCCGACATTCGAATTCCTCGGGCGCCGAGCCGAAGCACCCGTAGCGGTAGGCGGGCTCGTTTTCCAATCGCGCCGGCAGATACCAGCCGCCGTTCACGTGCCGGCGCCCGTGCACGGCCGGGCCCGTCATCACGAGGCACAGCTGGATCCGCTGTTTCGGTTCGCCGGGGCTCGTGTTGCCGCACACGACCTCGCGCGTGAAGTGTTCGCTGTAGTCCTGGCTGACCGAGAGGTTGTGGTAGGGGTGGCCTGTGTAGGCGCGCCACGTCGCGAGGTCCGCGATCAGGCGGTGGTTGACGCGCGTCTGGCGCACCACGTCGTTGACCGTCGCGATCGCGAGCACGAGCGCGACGATCAGCAGGACCGTCGTCTCGACCGCTCGCAGATCGCCGCTCTCGCGCCGCCCCGCGCGCGCCGGCTCGCCGGCTGTGTCCCGCGCGCTCATGAAACCGGTGCGAACAACGGCGTCGTCTGGTGGGCGATGAACAGCGCCTGCACGGCGAGCGTCGCGACGAGCAGGCGGCGGTCGCGCGCGACGAGCGCGAGCGGCAGCGGCCAGAGGATGTACCACGCGAGCAGCCACGTGCTCGTTACCGAGATCGCGAGCAGCGTCCACCCGGACGCCGCGACCCAGTCGTAGCCGCGCCACGTGCGCCACAGCAGGTGCAGCACGATCAGCACGAGCGCGCCTTTGAGCAGGTCGTGGTCGACGGGGAATACGCCCGGCTTGCCGAACAGGTGCGCGATCTCAGTCGGGAAGCTGTCGGTGGAGACGAACGCCGCGTCGCGGTTGAGCGCCGCGACGAGGTCGATGCCGTGCACTCCGAACGCGAGCAGCGCCGCGACCGCGCCGACGGCGAGCGCCGCCGCCGCGCCGGTGACGATCGAGATCCGCCTCCGGGCGAGCAACATGAACGGCAGCAGCGCCGCGACCGTCGCCTTCACGAGCGCGCCCGCGACGACCACGGCGGCGGCCGGGGCGTCCCGCCCGGCGAGCGTGAGGCTCACCGCGGCCATCATCAGCAGCATCATGATCAGGTCGTTGTGCGCTCCGCCGACCGTGTAGATCACGTACAGCGGATTCGCGCCCAGCGCGAGCAGCGCGAACACCGGGTCTTTTCCGCGCACGCGCACGCAGCGCCAGGTCAGCGCGAGCGTGCCCGCGCTCGCGAGCATCGCCTCGACCTTCATCCCCCACAGCGCGCCGCGCACGCCGAGCGGCGCGAGCGGATAGCTGAGCAGCGTGTACAGCGGACCGTACGCCGTCGCCACGTGCTTCCAGTCGATCCCCACGTAGTAGTACACCGGGTCGTGCGCGATCGCGATCGGGCCGTGGGTGTACGGATTGAGGCCGTGTTCGACGCCCATGCGCGCGTAAGCGATGTAGCTGAAGACGTCCGTCGAGATGAGGATCGGGCCGACGAACACGATCGCGTGCAGCAGCGCGACGAGCGCGATCGCCGCGCGCGCGGGGATTTCGCGCGCGAGTGCGAGCACGCCGCCGTACGCCGCGGCTGACGCGAGCAGCGCGATCAGGAACGTGCGGTAGCCGAGCCGCTCGCCGATGCCCGCGAGCCAGCCCGCGATCGGCGGCGATTTCGGGATCAGCGGCGAGTGCAGCAGCGCGCCGTCGAGCACGATCTCCGCCGTCGCGGCGACGAGCACGAGCGCGCACGCGCTCGCGATCAGGACCGTCCACCGCACGGGTCGCCGCTGCGCGATGCCGAGCTCGGCGTGCGCCGCGACGTTCACGACTCGGGCATCGCGCGCGTCCGCGTGGGCAAGGCTCTAGCGGGCAGCGCCCTCGCGGCGGCTGCTCACAGGGCCGCCCAGACCGTCTTCGTCTCGAGGTACGCGTCCAGGCCCTCGTGCCCGTGCTCGCGCCCGATGCCCGACGCCTTGAAGCCGCCGAACGGCGCCGAGGCCTCCGACAGGCCCCACGCGTTCACGTACACCGAGCCAGCCTTCAGCATCGCCGCGAGGCGGTGCGCGCTCGAGATGTCGCGCGTCCACACGCCCGCCGCGAGCCCGTAGTCGGTGTCGTTCGCGCGCTGCGCGACTTCCTCGAGCGAGTCGTACGCCGACGCCACGAGGACCGGACCGAAGATCTCCTCGCGCACGATGCGCAGGCCGTCGTCGCTGGTGCGGAAGAGCGTCGGCGCGACGAAGTAGCCGCCGCTGTCCGTGAGCGCGGCCTCGCCGCCGGTGACGAGCTCCGCGCCCTCGTCGATCCCCGAGCGGATGTAGCCGAGCACGCGCTCGTGCTGCTCGGCCGACACGAGCGGCCCGAGCTGCGTCTCCGGGTCGAGGCCCGCGCCGAGCCGTGCCGATTTCGCCGCCTCCGCGAGCGCGCCCGTGATCTCCTCGAAGCGCTCCGCGGGTACGAACAGGCGCGAGCCCGCGTTGCACGCCTGGCCCGAGTTGAAGTAGATCGCCTGGAAGGACCCCTTGACCGCCGCCTCGATGTCGGCGTCGGGGAGGATGATGTTCGCCGACTTGCCGCCGAGCTCGAGCGTCACGCGCCTGAGCGCGCGTCCCGCCTTGGAGCCGATCTCGCGGCCGACCTCCGTCGAGCCCGTGAACGCGATCTTGTCCACGCCCTCGGCGTCGACGAGCGCCGCTCCCGTGCTGCCATCGCCGGTGAGCACGTTTAGGACGCCCGGCGGGAAGCCCACCTCGAGCGCGAGCTCGCCCAGCCGCAGCGCCGACAGCGGCGTCTGCTCGGCCGGCTTGAGGATCGTCGTGCAGCCCGCCGCGAGCGCCGGGCCGAGCTTCCACGCCGCCATCAAGATCGGGAAGTTCCACGGCACGATCTGCGCGCACACGCCCACCGGCTCGCGGCGCGTGTAGCAGAGCATGTTCGGCGCCGACACGGGGATCACGTCGCCCTCGATCTTCGTCGGCCAACCCGCGAAGTAGCGGATGTGCGCCGCGGCGCCGCGCACGTCGACGAAGCGCGCGAGGCCGACCGGCTTGCCGTTGTCGAGCGACTCGATCTCCGCGAGCTCCTCTTCGTGCGCTTCGATCGCGTCCGCGAGCGCGTGCATCAGCCGCTCGCGCCCCGACGCCGGCGTCGTCGCCCACGGACCGTCCTCGAGCGCCGCGCGCGCCGCCGCGACGGCGCGCACCACGTCCTCCGCGCCGCCGAGCGCCACGCTCGCGATCTCGCGGCCGCTCGCCGGGTCGACCGTCGCGAACGTGCGCCCGTCCGCCGCGTCCACGCGCTCGCCGCCGATCAGCAGCTGCTGCGGGCGCGCGAGGAACTCGCGCGCGGCCCCGGACAGCGCCTCGGGCAGCGCGCTGACTGCGTCAGAAGTGTCGGTGGCAGCGTTCATTGCGGCTCCTTTGATGACGGCATTGACGAGGGCTGCTACGGCTTCAGCACGATCTTAAGCGCCTCGCGCCGGTCGTAGCGCGCATACGCCTCCGGCGCATCGTCGAGGCTCATGTGGTGCGTCACCAGCGGACTCGGGTCGACGACGTGCTGGGCGAGCAGCGCGAGCACAGAGTCGATGTGGCCGATCACGTTCGCCATCCCCGCGCGCAGGGTGAGCGCCTTGATCCACACCAGGCCCATGTGCACCTCGCAGCGCTCCGCGTACACGCCGACGGCCTGCACGGCGCCGCAGTTGCGCGTCAGGCGGATCGCCGTCTCGAGCGCGCGCGGGTCGCCGACGGCCTCGATGCACACGTCCACGCCGCGCCCGTCCGTCGCCTCGCGCGCCGCCGCGCGCGGGTCCCCGTCGGTGAGGTGCACCGGCTGCGCTCCAAAGGACTCTGCGACCGCGAGGCGATCGGGTACCGAGTCCACCGCGATGACCCGCGCCGCGCCCGCCGCGCGCGCGAGCAGCGCCGCGCACAGGCCCACCGGGCCCAGGCCGAGCACCGCGGCCACGTCGCCCGGGCGCATGCCGCTTTCGACGACAGCGTGGTAGGCGGTGCCCATCACGTCGCCGGCGAACAGCGCGACCTCGTCGCTCATACCCTCCGGGACCCGGCGCAGCACGAGGTCCGCGTTCGGCACCAGCGCCTGCTCGGCCTGCGTCCCCAGCAGCGAGCCGAGCGTCGCACCGTGGCCGAACGTGCGCGAGTGGTCGCACTTGTGGAACAGGCCCCGGCGGCAGAAGAAGCACCTCCCGCACGCCGTCTGAAAGCACCCCATCACGCGGTCGCCGACGGCTATTTCGCGCACATCGTCGCCCGTCGCGATCACCGTGCCCACGTACTCGTGCCCGATCGTGAAGCCCGGCTCGATCTGCACGCGGCCGTGGTAGATGTGCAGGTCCGAGCCGCACACGCCGCTCGAGTCGATGCGCACGATCGCGTCGCGCGCGTCCTCGATCTGCGGCTCGGCAACGTCCTTGACGACCACCTCTCCCGGGGCGCTGAACGTCACCGCGCGCATGCGGCGGTGAACCCTAGATGATCGGCGGGAGCTCGCGGGGCGTTGGGCCGCTCAGGCGGCCGCCAAGAGCGGCTGCGGGCGCCCGATCGCAAAGCCCTGCGCGTAGTCCACGCCGAGCTCGCGCACGAGAGCCAGCGTGCGCTCGTCCTCCACGTACTCGGCGATCGTGCGCGCGCCCAGCGCCCGCGCGAGCGCGACCAGCGAGGAAACCACGCGGCGGTCGCCCGGCGAGCGGCACAGCCCGCGGATGAAGCCTCCGTCGATCTTCAGGTAGGCGAACTCGAGGTGGCGCAGGTAGTCGAACGAGCCGAAGCCCGCGCCGAAATCGTCGAGCGCGATCTCGCAGCCGAGCGCGCTCGCGCCCGCGCAGAACTCGCGCGCACGCGCCATGTCCGAGATCGACGCCGTCTCCGTCACCTCGAGCACGAGCGCCGCGCCGTCTACGCCGTGGTGCGCTAGGCGCTCGTTCAGGTAGCCGGGCATCAGCTCGTCGGTCAGCGAGAGCGCGGAGAGGTTGACCGCGATCGAGGTGCTGCGCGCGCGTGCTCGTGTGCGTACGCGCGGCCGTCGTCTCGCAAGCGCGGCCAGCGTCGCGAGCGCCTTGTCGAGGACCGCGCGGTCGATCGCCTCGATCATCCCGAAACGCTCCGCCGCCGGCAGGAACATCGCCGGCGCGAGCAGGCCGCCGCCGCGCTCGTCGGACAGGCGCACGAGCGCCTCGTGGTGCACGATACGCCCGTCGCGCAGCGACACGATTGGCTGGAAGTGCAGCACGAGCCGGTCCTCGCGCAGCGCGCGCGTCAGCCGCGCGAGCCACGGCGTGCGTTCCAGGCCCGCGGCCGTCGAGGAACCTTCGCGCGCCCGCCGCCTTCGCGCCGGTCCGCGGTACGCGGTCATCGTCGGCTCTGCCGACCCTCCCATCAAAACGCGCGGTGACGCGCACGCTGTCGCCGAAGTCGCCATCTTTCGAGGTGACGGACTTCGACGCGCCCGCGCCGTTCCCCTCCGCGCGCGCAGCGCTGGGCGATCGCGCTCAGGTGCGCGGGCTGCGCGCGTACGGTGCGCGCGCCCGCTCGGAGACGAGCAGCAGCAGCGCGACCAGCACGAAGTTCATCACCACCGACGAGCCGCCGTACGCGACGAACGGGAGCGTCACGCCCGTCAGCGGGATCACGCGCGTGACCCCGCCGACGATCACGAACACCTGCATCGCGACGACGAATGCGAGCCCCGTCGCGAGCAGCTTCGAGAACGAATCGCGCGCGAGCACCGCGACCTTCATCCCGCGCGCGACGAACAGCAGGTACGTCGCCAGCAGCGCCGCCGCCCCCGCGAGCCCCAGCTCGTTCGTGATCACCGCGTAGATCGTGTCGCTTTCCGGTACCGGCAGGATCGGCGCGCCGTGCCCGCCGAGGCGCAGCAGCGATTGGTCGAAGCCCGTCCCCAAGAGCCCGCCGTCGGCCTGGGCGAACAGCGACTGCGCGAGCTGGTAGCTGCCGCCCGGGCGGTTGTACAGCGCCGGGTCGAAGGGGTGTTCCCACGCCAGCACCCGCGCGTGCACGTGGCCGACGTTGCCGATCACCAGCGCCGCCCCGAGCGCGAACAGCGCGAGGCCGATCAGCGGGAACGACAGCCGCGACGTCGCCACGTAAAGCAGCGCGAGGAACGCCCCGTAGAACATCAGCGACGTCCCCAGCTCGCGCGTCAGCAGCAGCACCGCCATCGTCACCCCCCACACCACCAGCATCGGCCCGAACTGCTTCATCGGCGGGATCGTCACGCCGAGCACGCGCCGCCCCGCCGTCACGAGCAGCTGGCGGTTGTCGCGCAGGTAGCTCGCGAGGAAGATCACGATCGCCACCTTCGCGAACTCCGCCGGCTGGAACGCGATGCTGCCCAGGTGGATGTCCAGGTACGCGCCGTTGACCTGCTCGCCGATGCCCGGCACGCGCGGCAGCAGCGCGAGCCCGATCCCCGCCGTCGCGATCGTGTAGCGGTAGCGCTCGAGCACCCCGATGCCGCGCTTTCTGAAGACGAGGATCGTCGCCACGAACAGCCCCAGCCCCACGACCATCCACTGCGCCTGCTGGCGTGCGAGCGTCGGGTTGATCCGGTACACCATCACGATCCCCACGCTCGCCAGCACCGCCACCAGCGGGAACAGGTACGGGTCCGCGTTCGGGAGCGCGTAGCGGATCACGACGTGCGCCGCCAGGCACAGCGCGAGGAAGATCGCCCCGTAGGTCAGCGACACGCTCGACGCGTGATTCAGCGTCACGCTCGTCGAGGAGCGCGCGGCGGTCTTTTCGGCCTGGATGTAGATCGCCGTGAAGCCTGCGATCACCAGCAGCGCCGCCGGCAACAAGCCCAGCAGCTCGCGGTTGCGCGCGCTCAGCACAAGAGTCACAGTACCCGCCCGCGCGGGCGGCGAACGCCGGACCGGACGGTACCCTCGATGGGCGTGCGCGAGGCGCTTGTGCGCCGCGCCGGCGAACCGTACAGCCCCGTGAGCCGCCCGTCCTCGACCGCAAATGCCTGACGAGCGCTCGATCCGCGCCCCGCTCGGCAGCTGGAGGCGGTTCCTGCTCGCCGGCGCCGGCATCGTCGCCGTCTCCGGCGTCGCGACCGCCGTCGTCGTCCTCAACACCGCCTCGAGCATCGCCGAAAAAGTCTTCCGCAACACCATCGCCGCCCCTCCCGGCGTCGTCGCGCCCGTCTACAGCGGCGCGCCGCAGACCTTCCTCATCCTCGGCTCCGACCGGCGCGCCAAGTCCACGAACGTCCTCGAACGCGGCGACTCCGCGCGCAGCGACACCATCCTGCTCGTGCGCTTCGACCCCGAACGCGGGCAGACGTCCGTGATGTCGATCCCGCGCGATCTCGACGTCAACATCACCACCCGCGGCGGCGCCTCCTACCCCCAAGAAAAGATCAACGCCGCGTACACCATCGGCTCGCAGCTCGGCGGCACGCGCGGGGCTATGTTGCTCGCCGCCGAAACGATCGAGCGCGAAGTCTTCCCCGGCCTCAAGCTCAACGGCATCATCGACGTCGACTTCGAAGGCTTCATCAACGTCGTCGACGCGCTCGGGTGCGTGTACGTCAACGTCGACCACCGTTACTACCACGCCAACGCCGGCTCGTTCGAAGAGTATTCGGAAATCAACCTCCAGCCGGGCTACCAGAGGCTCTGTTACAACAATGCGCTCAGCTACGTCCGCTACCGCCACGAAGACTCCGACTTCGTCCGCGTCGCGCGCCAGCAGGACTTCCTGCGCGACCTGCGCTCGCAGGTCTCCGGCTCGCTCAGCGGGCTGCTCGGCAAAATCGACACCGTCGCCGGTTACGTCGGCCGCGCCATCGCCAGCACCTTCCCCCGGTCGGGCAGCGAGCTCATCAAACTCGCAGAGCTTGTCATCTTCTCCCAGGGCAAGCCGCTGCGGCAGGTCAAGTTCCGCACGCTCAGCGTCGCCACCCCGATCAAGGGCGGCTCCTACGTCACCACCACGCCCGAACTCGCCCACGCCACCCTCAACGACTTCCTCTACGGCGACCAGCGCCTGCACGTCCCGCGCTCCGTCTCCCTCGCGCCGCCGCGCCACGGTAGCCACCGCCATTCCGCCGGCGCTTCCATAAACGCCGCCGCCGCCGCAAACCTCTCCGCCAGCGACGCCTCCGGGCGCGCTGCCCTCGCGGGCGACCGCGGGCATCTCCCCTTCCCGGTCCTCTACCCCTCGCTGCAAACCGGCCCCGCCGTCGAGCAGACGACGCGTGCCTACGACCTGCGCGACAACCATGGCCAGCTGCGGCACGCGTACGTCGTCGTCTGGGCGCAGAACTCGCTCGGCGGCTACTACGACTTCGAGGGCACCGACTGGCCAGATCCGCCGCTGATCGCGCACCCCGACGAAACGCGCGTCATCGGCGGCATCCGCTACATGTTGTTCGCCGACGGCAGCCACATTCACACAGTCGCCTGGCGCCACGGCCGCGCGCTCTACTGGGTCACCAACACCCTCCTCGAGGACCTCACCAATCAGCAGATGCTCCTCATCGCGCGGTCAGCGCGTCCGCTGCGCTGAACCCGCCGCGCGCGCCCGCGCCGGCGCCGCTACGCGGAATCGCCGAGCGTCCCGTCAAGCGCCGCGTTGACGAGCGCGTCCGCGCGCGCGTTCTGCTCGCGCGGCACCGTTCGAATCGAGAACCGCTCGAACTCGCGCGCCGCGGCGAGGGCCTGCGCGTGCAAGGGACGCAGGGCCTCCTTTCGCACCTTGTACACGCCCTGCACCTGCCTCGCGATCAGCTCCGAGTCGCCCACGACCTCGACCTCCGTCGCGCCCAGCTCGCGCGCATGCCGCAGCCCCAGGAGCAGCGCGCGGTACTCCGCCGCGTTGTTCGTCGCCGTTCCCAGGAGCTCCGCGTGCTCTCCCACCACCTCGCCGTCCGCCGTCGAGAGCACGCTCGCCGCCGCCGCGGGACCGGGGTTGCCGCGCGCGCCGCCGTCCACGTGCACGACGAGCTTCATCGGACCTCCCGACGCGCCGTCAAGCGGGGCTGTTCTAGCTTCCGTGCGCGAGCGGCAGCGCGTCGCCCGTCACGCGCGCACGGCGACGGTCGCGGATCACCCGCCGCTGCGCCTCACCCGACACCGCGCGCGCCGCGCTCGAGCGGCGGTTACGGGCGCGCCTGTCAAAGTGGCGCCTGTCGACGATCACCGTCACGCCCTCGTCCTCCGCGTAGTGCGCGGAGAGCTTCTCGAACAGCTCACCCTCGAGCTCCCTTGGGACGACGCAGAAGATCATCGTCGAGCGATCTTACCCCCCGCCTCCTAATGCGCAAGTACTGATCGGGCGGGTGCGCAGGGTTGATCGCCGTTGCGTAGGGTCTGGCGTGCCGGCGTTGGTTACTCGCGGTCGCGCGGGGTGGATTCGGGGTGGGTTCGGGGTTTTGTGTTACTCGATCGGGGTGCTGCGCGCGCGCGCGTGCGCGGGTGCGTGTGCGCGCGTGCGCGCGCGGCAGTTGCACCGGGCATCTGACGAGGGCCTGGGCGGGGACGGTGTCAGGGCTCAACGACCGCTCGGCGGGCCCGCGGACCGCCACTCACCGCCGCATCACCCGAGCGAGGTCAGGCGGGCGAGGTCAGGTGGAGCGCGCCGCGCTCGTCGGCGGAGGAGTTGACGTCGCGCTCCTCGCGCTCGAGCTCGGACAGCTCGGTGCCCTGGTCGACGAGCTGCGCTCCTTCCTCGGCGTTGTCGACGTCGACGCGGTAGCGGTACCAGCACAGCTCCCACGCGACGACGATCGAGACGACACCTGCGACGTCGAGTTCGCGCACGCTGACCTCGGGCGGCCCGAGCGATCTCGCGACGCCGCCGACGCGCCGCGGGTACTCGCCGGCGTTGAAGACGTCGAGCGCGCGGGCGAGCGGGCCTGGCGGCGCGACCGACGCCTCGAGGTCGCTGAGCGCGTCATCGACTTCGGCGGCGAGATCGCGTCCGCCGGCACGCGTTCCCTGCGGCGCGACATCGGCGTGCACGGGCGCGTGCGGCGCAGCGCGATCTTCGCCGTCGCCGGCGGAGTAGGCGCGGCCGGCGGTGCGAAAACGATCGAAGATGCTGCGCGCTCGACGCGGTCGCTCGACGGCGATCGCCGCGGCGTCGAGATCGGAGATGCGCTTCCAGCCCTGGTGGGCAGCGCGGGGGGCACAGAGCTCGCACACGGTACGCGGCTGGCCGGCGACGAGGAACGTTTCGGGCTGCTCGCCTCGCAGCAGACGCCGCTCGCAGACGTCGCACGCGATATCGGGATGCGAGGTGACGATCGTTCGTGAGTTCATTGGCTCGAAAGTGTGACGCACTGCTCGCGGGCGCGACGGGTGCGGCAGGTGACGTGCAGCCTATGCGTGCGCCGCCGCGCGCTCGTCGGTCGCCTGCTCGACGACCTTCTGCGAGAGGTGGCCGGGGACCTCCTCGTAGCGCACGAACTCGAGAGTGTAGTCACCCTGGCCGCCCGTGATCGAGCGCAGGTCGGGCGCGTAGGTGAGGATCTCGGACATCGGGACCTCGGCCTTGATCTCGGTCATCGTGCCGACGGGCTCCATGCCCTGCGGGCGTCCGCGGCGGCTGTTGAGGTCGCCGATGACATCGCCGACGAAGGCCTCCGGTACGGACAGCGTCATCAGCATGATCGGCTCGAGAAGCACTGGATCGGCCTGCTCGAGGGCGTCTTTCATTGCGTGTATGCCGGCCAGCTTGAATGCGATCTCGGAGGAGTCGACTGAGTGGTGCTGCCCGTCGAACAGGCGCACGCGCACGCCCTTGACGGGATAGCCGGCGAGGACGCCCGATTCCATCGCCTCGCGCACGCCCTTCTCGACGGCGGGTATGAACGAGTTCGGAATGACGCCACCCTTGATCGCGTTGACGAACTCGAAGTCCTCCTCGAGGTCGAGCGGCGAGATCTCGATGTGGCAGTCGCCGAACTGCCCGCGCCCGCCCGACTGCTTCTTGTGGCGGCCGTGGGCGGTGGCGGTCCCGCGGACCGTCTCCTGGTAGGGGACGCGCGGCGGCTTCAGCGTGACCTCGACGCCGAAGCGGTCGCGCAGGCGGTCGACGATGACTTCGACGTGCACCTGCGATAGCCCGGCGACGATCTGGTCGCCGGTCTGCTGGTCGCGATGCAGGTCGATCGTCGGGTCTTCCTCCTGCAGTCGGCGCAGCGAGGAGAGCACCTTCTCCTCGTCGCCGCGGCTCTTCGGCTCGACGGCGAACGCCATCACCGGCGCGGGCAGCTTCAACCGCGGCATCTCGATCGGCTCGTCGCGAGAGGCGAGCCAGTCGCCGGCGTGCGTTTCCTTGAGCTTGGCGACGGCGCCGATGTCACCGGGCCCGAATTCCTGTACGTGCTCGACCTCTTTGCCCGAGAACGCGATCAGCTGTCCGATGCGCTCCTTGGCGTGCGCGCGCGTGTTCAGCACCTGGCTGTCCGCGCGCAGCACTCCCTGGTAGACGCGCAGGAGATTGATGCGCCCGGCGAACTGGTCGGCGCGCGTCTTGAACACGAACGCGAACAGTTCGGCGTCCTCGACGGGCTCGAGCTCGACCTCGCCGACGGTCAGCGCTCCGTGCTTCACCGGTGAGGGCAGGTCCTCGACGATCGCGTCGAGCAGCCGCGAGGTGCCGAGGTTCGCGGTCGCGACGCCGCATACGACGGGGAAGATCCTGCCGTGGTTCGTGCCCTCCTTGAGGGCGCCGACGACCTCCTCGTGCGAGATTTCCTCGCCCTCGAGGTAGCGCTCCATGAGCGCGTCCGAGACCTCGCAGACCTCGTCCATGAGCTTCTCGCGGTACTCCTGCGCGAGCGCAGCCTGGTCGTCGGGGATGGGCATCTCGGAGAAGCCACCGCGGTCCGCGGAGTCCTGCCGGAAGGCCTTCATGTCGACGAGGTCGATGACACCCGAGATTTCGTGTTCGGAGCCGATCGGGATCTCGGTCGCCACGACGTGCGCGCCGAACGCCTTCTTGAGCCCGTCGAGCGTGCGGAAGAAGTCGGCGCGCTCGCGATCGAGCATGTTCACGAACAGCATCCGCGCGATGTCGAGCTCGGCCGCTCGCGCCCACAGCCGACTCGTGGAGACCTCGACGCCCATGACGGCGTTGACGACGAAGATCGCCGACTCGCACACGCGGAGCGCGCCGAGCGCGTCGGCGATGAAGCTCGGCTCCCCGGGCGTGTCGATGAGGTTGATCTTGCGGTCGTGCCAGTCGAACGAGTGCAGAGACGACGAGATCGACATCTGCCGCGCCTGCTCGTCGGAGTCGGCGTCCGAGACTGTCGTCCCGTCCGGCACCGTCCCCAGCCTCCCCGTGACGCCGGCCTCGAACAGCAGAGCCTCGTGCAGCGACGTCTTGCCCGAACCTCGGTGTCCCACGAGGGCGACGTTGCGAATACGGTCCGCTGCAGCGTGCATCTTTAGCTCTCCTTCTCCGGGTGCGGCCACCTTAGCGACAATCGCGCGGACGGGTCCGCAGTCACTGGACGGCCCGCCTGCGGGGCGGTCCGGCCGGTCAGCAGGGCGATCCGGTCGCTCGCGGAGCGGCCCGGACGTCCGGCGGCGCGGGGTGAAGCGCGCGGGATAGAGTCGCGCTTGCGCGTGCCCTCGCCGAAGCTCAGCCACGTCGACCTCGTCGTGAGCTCGATCGAGACGAGCCTGCCTTTCTACCTCGAGCTGCTCGAGCCGATCGGGTGGACGGGGCTGCGCGAGGTCCGCGGCGAGCGCGGCGAGACGATCTGGTACCTCTCGGTGCCTGGCTCGGGCGTCGCCGCGCTGGGGCTGCGACAGGCGCAGTCCGACGCTCACGCGCGCCCGTACGACCGCTACGCCGTCGGCGTGCACCACGTGTGCTTCGACGTGCCCTCGCGCGGGCTCGTCGACGAGCGCGCGCACTGGCTAGCGGTACGTGGAGCGACGATCGAGAGCGGCCCGCGCGAATACGAGTACACGCCGGGTTACTACGCGGTGTTCTTCTACGACCCCGACGGGATCAAGCTCGAGCTGCTGCACCGGCCGGCGTACTGGGCCGGCGACGAGTGAATGTCAGCGCGCGGGTGCCTTGCCCCTCGCGCGCGCACGCGCGCGCAGCACCGCAATCGAGTTAGTCACCCTCGACCCGCAACAGGCCCTCGCGCGCGCACGCGCGCGCGCAGCACTCCGATCGAGTTAGTCACCCTCGACCCGCCGCAACCTCGCGCGCGCATGCGCGCGCAGCACCCCGACCGACGTAGTCACCCTCGACCCGCCGCAGGTGAAGCACACCCGCGGGGCGTCAGTCGTCGAAAGACTCCTCCTGCATGCGCGAGCGCAAACGCAGAACGGCCTTGGTGTGCATCTGGGAGACGCGGGACTCGGTGACGCCGAGGACCTCGCCGATCTCGCGCAGGGTGAGGTTCTCGTAGTAGTAGAGGGCGATGACGAGCTTCTCGCGCTCGGGGAGCTTGGCGATCGACTCGGCGATGCGGTCCTTGAGGTCGCCGACGTCGAGGGCGCGGGCGGGATCGGGCGCGCCGGGGTCCTCGATGGTGTCCATGAGCGAGACCTGGTCGCCGCTCGAGTCGGAGACGCTCCAGAGCTCGTCGAGGGCGACCATGGAGGAGTGGGAGATGGTGAGCAGGGAGTCGTTGAGTTCGTCGACGCTGATGCCGACCTCCTCGGCGATCTCCTTGTCGGTGGGGGCGCGCTGGAGCCGGTTCTCGAGCTTGGCGTTGGCGCGCTCGAGCTCGCGGGCGCGGGCGCGGACGCTGCGCGGCACCCAATCCATGGCGCGCAGCTCGTCGATGATGGCGCCCTTGATGCGCATGATGGCGTAGGTCTCGAACTTGATCTCGCGCGAGAGATCAAAGCGCTCGATGGCGGAGATCAGCCCGACCATGCCGTAGGAGATGAGGTCGGCCTCCTCGACGTGCGGCGGCAGACCGGCGGCGGTGCGGCCGGCTACGTACTTGACAAGCGGTGAATAGGCAACGACGAGCCGCTCGCGGACTTTGGGGTCGCCGTCCTGCTTGTAGCGCCGCCAGAGGTCGCGCAGCTCGATCGGTTTGACATTCGTCTCCAGCTTTCGAATCCCCCTCTCAAGCTCGAGGATGGCTCTCGGCGTATGCCCTGCGCAGTCGCGCTGACTCTACCCGAGTGTATATCTGGGTGCTGGAGACGCTGGCATGGCCCAACAGCTCTTGGATTGTCCTGAGATCGGCGCCCCCGTCGAGCAGATGGGTCGCAAACGAGTGCCGCAGCGCGTGCGGGGAGATGCCGTCGAGCGAGTGCGCGCCGGCGGCGCCGGCGCGGGCGCTCCACAGCGCGAGCCTGCGCCTGACGTCGCTGGTGGAGAGCGAACGGCCGGTCTTGGAGAGGAACGCCGCTTGCGCGGCGTTGGCGGGGTCGCGCTGCAGCAGGCCGCGGGCGCGCTCGAGGTAGGCGCGGACGGCGGCCATGGCGGGCTCGCCGACGGGCACGACGCGGGTCTTGCGGCCCTTACCCTCGACGCGCAGCTGCTCGCCGTCGTGGTCGATGTCGCGGACGCGCAGCGAGACGATCTCCTCGGCGCGCAGCCCGCAGGCGTAGGCGAGCTCGAAGATGGCGCGGTCGCGGAGCTCAAGCGGGGTGCGCGAGGGGATCGCGTCGAGCAGGCGGGCGGCGTCCTTGGCGGAGAGCACGCGCGGCAGGGGCGCGGCGCGGCGCGGCGTGGAGACGAGGTCGGCGGGGTTCTGCGCGACGACGCCGCGCTCGCGCAGGCTGGCGAACAGCGCGCGAAGCGCTGCGAGCTTGCGCGCGGTGGTGGCGGGCGCGGCCCCGGCGGCTGAGAGCTCGGCGACGTAGCGGCGGATGAGCTTCTCGCTCGCGTCGCGGGGGTCGGCGCACTGGGTGCAGACCCACGCGGCGAACCGCTCGAGGTCGGCGGCGTAGGCGCGGCGGGTGCGCGGGGAGCGATCGCGCCGCTGCAGGTCCTCGTCGAGCGCAACGAGCGCGTCGCGCCAGGGGGGGCTGAGCTCGGGCAGCTCGGCGCTCATCCGGACCTACTTCGCCGCATCCGTGCGCGTGCCTGCCGCACAGCGGCGCTCAGCCCGTTTGCATGCCGGCGCCCTGCAGCGCCGGCCTAGCGCTCACGCGCATGCGTGCGAGCACGCGGCTGGAAACGGGTACCACGTGCGGGTGGACGCCGCCGTTGCCGGCCGCGGCCTCGCTCCACGCGGCAGCGCGCCGCGCGTGCTCGTCGGCGTCGTCGAGAGCGACGCAATCCATGCGGTCGGCGTTCGTGTCGACGACGATCTCATCGCCGTCCTCGATCAGCGCGATCGGACCGCCGAGCAGCGCCTCGGGCGCGACGTGACCGATCACCAGCCCGACCGATCCGCCGGAAAAGCGGGCGTCGGTCATGAGTGCGATCGTGATCCCGCGCGCCCGGCAGAGGGCGGTGATCCTCGACGTCGGATCGAGCAGCTCGGGCATTCCCGGCGCGCCGCGGGGGCCCTCGTAGCGGATCACGACGATGTCGTGGTCGGCGAACGAGTCGGGGTCGTGCTCGAGTGCGTCGATCAGCGCGGTCTCGCTGTTGAAGACGCGGGCGCGGCCGCGGAACACTCCGTCGCTGAGACCGCCCTCGAGGCCGGCGATCTTCAGCACGGCGCCGCCGTCGGGGGCGAGGTTGCCGCGCAGCAGCCGTAGGCCGCCGGTGTCCTTGTACGGCTTGGCGACGGGGTGGATGACGTCGCCGTCGGGATCCGGCGGATCGAGCCGGCGGATCTGTGCGGCGAGCGTCTCGCCGGTGCACGTGATCGCCTCGCCGTCGAGCAGGCCGGCGTCGAGCAGCTCCTTGACGATCACCTGCAGGCCGCCCTTCGCGTCGATGTCGACCATCGAGTAGAAGCCGAATGGGCGCATGTTCACGAGCACGGGCAGCCGCCGCGAGAGCGCATTGAAGTCGCTCTGGCTGAGCACGTCGGCCCACAGGTCGAGCCCCGCGGCACGCGCGATCTCGACGCTGTGCAGCACGACGTTCGTCGATCCGCCCATAGCGATCGCGACGGTCAGTGCGTTGCGCAGCGAGGCGGGCGTGACGATGTCGCGGGGACGAATCCCGGCGTCGGTCATCGCGACGAGGCAATCGACGAGCGCTTCCGGAAAATCGGTCAGCCGGAGCGGGTCGTCGGAGGGCGGCGCGACCATCTGCAGCGGCTCCATGCCGAGAACGGCGATGAAGGTCTGCATCGTGTTGTAGGTGAACATGCCGCCGCAGCTCCCCTGGCCGGGGCACGCGTGCAGCGCGATTCGCGCGCGGGTGGCCGGGTCGGGGTCGCCGGCGAACTGGAAGCCGGTGACGAGGTCGATCCGCTCTCCGGTCTGCGGATCGATGCCGGGCTTGATCGATCCGTCGGACAGCAGCACGGCCGGCGCGTTGTGCTCGAGGATCGCGGCGAGGGTGCCCACGGGCGGCTTGTCACAGGCGACGACCGCGATCAGGCCGGCCATGCCGGTGGAGTTGAGGTGCAGATCGATGCTCTCGTTGACGAGCTCGCGGCCGACCAACGAGTAGCGCATGCGCTCGGTGCCGTTCAGCTGCCCGTCGGAGACGCCGATCGTGTACACCGGCGCTATCAGTCGCACTCCGAGCTCGTCGCGGAGGATGCGCTCCGACAGCGCCTTCTGCACCGCGGCGACCTTGCCGAGCACGCCGAGGTAGCACTGGCTGTCGCCGAGGCTGCCCGTGACCCCCCACACGGGTCCGTGGATCTTCGCGACGTCCTCGCCGAGGAAGTGCGCGGTGCCGACACGCTGAACGTCGCGGCCGGGATTGGCGGAGACGAAGCCGTTGCTGCTCACGATCGAGCCATTCTAGGATTCGCGTTGGGGCGAAGGTGCTCGCGGAGCTCAGGCTGCGCGAGCGATGTCCCCGCGCAGGCGCGCGCTGCGGGCGCGCTCCCAGCGCGAAAGCCGCGCGAGGTCGCGGCGCACGTCATCGGTGTCGATCTGGCGACCGGGCAGGTGCATGTTCGCCTCGTCGATGAGCGCGCGCTCGTCGGCGCTCAGCGCGATCCACTTGGCGAGCACGTCATCGGCGTCGGGGAGGCGGTGGCTGCCGTAGGGGCGCGACTCGTCGGGGAACGCGACGCAGTACTCGGACAGCAGCTCCCCGGTCTGCGGGACGTAGGCGAGGATCGGCCGGTGCGGATAGAGGAGATACGCGTACGCCTCGCCGCGGCTGCCCCACACGCGGATGAAGCCGAGGTCGCGGTACATCTCCCATTCCTCCTGCGGCACGCACGAGCGCAACAGCCGCCGCGCGCGCTGCTCGGCGCGCAGCTCGCGGCCGGGGTCGAAGCGCGTCTCATCACGCCGGCGCGCGGCGAGCGCGCGCTGCTCGCGAAGCTGCGCGAGCGCGCGGATGAGGCGCGGGCGAAGGAGCTCCCACACGAGCACGACGAGCACCACGACCGCCGTGCCGAGCGCGAGCTGCACGCCCGCTAGCTCTCGGCTCGCTGCGCGCCGCCGGCGGCGCGGGGGAAGAAGATCACGCGCTCGGCGTCGCGCGGAACGTCGGCGAACTGCCGCACGAGCTCCGCGGTGCGCCGGCCGTCGCTGCTCTTGGAGGGCACTGCGGCCCACATGCCGGCGTCGAGCTCGCGGCGAAAGGCTTCGATCAGCAGCTGCTCCTCCTCGGGCACCTCGACGTCTCCCTCAGCCAACACGACCTCTCCATGACCGGGCTTCAGACGGAGCAGCTTCATACGCCGATTATGGCAAACGGACCCCCGCCACGGACGCGCTTCGGCGCGCCGCCGGCCGCGCAGGCGGCGCGGTTCACACGTCCGCTTGCGCTCGCTCGCCCGTTCGCGCCCGCCGCGCTCAGCGTCGTTCGCGCGCGCTGGCGAGACCGATGACGTCCACCGGGCCCGCCCCGGCGCCGAGATCGCGCAACCCGTGCGCGACGGCATCGCCGGCGATCGCGCGGGCGCTGCGAGCGGCGTCGAGCGGACTCGCACCGAGCGCGAGCTGCGCGGCGAGCACGGACGAGTGCGTGCAGCCGGAGCCGTGCGCGGCGCCGCCGGGGGCGCGCTCGCCGGCGATCTCGACGGGCTCGGCGCCCGCTTGGAGGAACAGGTCGACAGGGCGCGCGCGATGACCGCCGGTGACGAGAACCGCGCCCGGCCCGAGGGCGAGCACGGCGCGCGCGAGCGCGAGCACTTCCGCGTCCTCGTCCTCGGCGAGCACGCCGCGCGCGTCGGGCTCGAGGCCGGCGAGGACGCGCGCCTCGTAGACGTTCGGCGTGAGAACGCTCGCGCGCGGGAGGATCGCGTCTATGAGCGCCCGCCGCGCGTCTTCCTCGAGCAGCACGGCTCCCGACTCGGCGACCATGACCGGATCGACGACCACGGGCGGTTCGCGCGGCAGCTCGTCGAGCGCCTGCGCGACGGCGAGCGCGATCTCGCGCGTGCCGAGCATGCCGACCTTGACGGCGTCGACGCCGATGTCCTCGCTCACCGCGCGGACCTGGGCAAGGATGATCTCTGCGGGTATCGGGTAGATGGCGCTCACGCCGATGGTGTTCTGCGCCGTGATCGCGGTGATCGCGCTGGTGCCGTGTACGCCGCAGCGCGCGAACGCCTTGAGATCCGCCTGGATGCCGGCGCCGCCGCCGGAGTCCGAGCCGGCGATCGTGAGCGCGACGGGCGTCCTCGCCGGCAACGCGAGGACCTACGTCGGGGAGCCGGTGCGAGGGCGCCTGGTGAAGATCGCGTAGCTGCCGATCGCGGTCACGAGTAGGCGGCCGTCCTCGTGGCGGACCTCGCTGCGCAGGACGGCGTTGGAGCGGTTGCGCCGGTCGAGGATCGTGTGGCAGACGACCTCGCCGTCGATCGCCGTCTGGATGTAGTTGATCGAGATGCTGATCGTCGCGATGCGCTCGCCGCGGACGGTCTCGGCGAAGAGCGTCGAGCCCATGCAGTAGTCGACGAGCGCGTACGTGGCGACGCCGGAGAGCAGCCCGCCGGCGTTGATGAGCTCGGGGCGGATCGTGAGGCGCAGGGTCTGCGGGTCGTCCCAGCGCATGCCGAAGAACGCGCTGATGCCGTCGAACGCGCCCGCTCGCTCGCGGCGGCGCGGGTTGGCGTCGCTGTGTGCCTCTTGCGCCATCGGTCCCGCGCAGGCTACGCGAGCACGGCGCGCGATGCCGGGCGAGATCCGAGCACGGCACGACGCGGGCGAAGAGTTGTCTCCGCAGCCGCGCGTAGCTTCTGGAGCGATGGCCACGGGCACACATGCGCGCCGCGCGCTCGGACTTCTCGGCGAGGAGCTCGCTGCGCGGCACCTCGAGCGCGGGGGCGCGCAGATCCTCGCGCGTGGCGCGCGCACGGCGGCGGGCGAGCTCGACCTGGTCGCTTTCACGGGCAGCGCGATCGTGTTCGTGGAGGTGAAGACGCGCCGCGTGAGCGCGCGGCTCGGGGACACGCACGCCGAGCGCGACCCGCTGGAAGGCATTGGACCGAGCAAGCGGCTGCGCCTGCGCCGCGCGGGCGCAGCGTGGCTGTGCGAGAACGCGGCGCGGCCGCGCGCGCGGTCGATCCGCTTCGACGCGATCGGCGTGACGGTGGACACGACCGGTGCGCTGCGCGCCCTGGAGCACGTGCGCGATGCGTTCTAGCGGACGACTACAGCGCGAGCTGCTGGTAGGCGAGCGACTGAAACGACATGCGGTGCAGGGGCGAGACGCCGAGGCGCAGGATCGCGTCGCGGTGCTCGGGGGTGGAGTAGCCGACGTGCTCGGCGAAGCTCCAGCCGGGGTGCGCCGCGTCGGCGTGGCGCATGAAGCGGTCGCGGGTGACCTTCGCGACGATCGACGCGGCGGCGATCGCGGCGCTGGTCGCGTCGCCGTCGACGATCGCGCGGTGCGGGCGCTCGAGCTCGGGGAGCGCGAAGCCGTCGATCAGGCACGCGACCTCGCCGCGGACATCGCGCGTGACGACGGTCATCGCGTCGCGCAGCGCCGCGAGGTTCGTCCGGTGCAGGCCGTGCGCGTCGATCCGGCGCACGCAGCGCGAGACGACCGCGACGCGCGCGGCGCTGCGCAGCACGAGCGGGAAGAGCTCCTCCCGCGCCTCGATCGTGTGCTGCTTGGAGTCGTTGAGCGCGCTCAGGGCGCGCAGCTCGCGGGTTGTGAGCTTGTCGTGGTCGAAGAGCACGCCCGCGGCGACGAGCGGCCCGGCGAGGCAGCCGCGGCCGGCCTCGTCGACGCCGGCGACGAGCGGCACGCCGAGCGCACGATCGAATGCGAACAGTCTGCGTCCGCTGCTTTTGCGCCGCGCGCGCCGCCTCGCGCGCGCCGAGGACTCCGCCGGGCGCAGGCCCTGCTTGCGAGCGCGATCGGTGTTCGTCAGACGTCGCGCGCTCGTCCCCTCCGCGTCGTGCGCCTCGCTAGAGGATCCCGATCCGGTCGGGGGGCCAGTAGGTGGCGAAGGCGGTTCCGATGATCCATCCCGTTGGAACCGGTCCCCAAAACCGGCTGTCGTCCGATTCGCCACGATTGTCGCCCATCATGAACCAGTGGCCGGGCGGAATTTTGATCGGCGTCGGGAAGTTGCATTTCGGGTCGCCGGTCACGCACAGTTTGATGTACGAGTCGTGCTCACGCTTGAACGTCTTGTCGTGCGCGCCCTTGCGGAAGACGTGCCCTTCGCGGATGTAGATTTCGTCGCCCGGACCGGCGACGACGCGCTTGATGAAGTTGACGCTCGCCTCGCTCGGGACGGGGGATTCGCACGCTACCGAGCCGTCGGCGACGACGTGCGGGATCGGCCCGCATTTCGCGGCGCCGCCGCCGGCGGTTTCCTGGGCGTCGGTCGGCGGGTGAAAGACGACGATGTCACCCACGCTGGGGCCGCCGAAATGCATGCCGATGCGGTCGACGAGCACGCGCTGTTCGATCTCGAGCGTCGGCTCCATCGACCCGCTCGGGATGCGGTACGGCTTGACGATCCAGGCCTGAATCGCGATCGCGAGGCCGACGGCGACGGCGACGATGATCGCGAGCTCGACGAGCGAGCCCAGTTTCGAGGATGTTCGCAGCGGCGCGAGCCTCACGCCGAGTCTGTGTCGGCGTCGGCCCCCTCGGGCTCCCCGCCCACTTTGGACGGCGAATCCTCCTCGCCATCCGATCCCGCGTCCCCCGCCTCGGCCGTCGCCGCCCCGTCCTCGATCGCCTCCGCCGGCGTAGCGTCCGCCTCGGGCGCCCCGGGCTCGGACGCCTCGGGTCCAGCCGACTCGGGCTCTGCCGACTCGGGCTCTGCCGCGCCGGACCCTGTCGCCTCGGGCTCCGCCGCCTCGGGCTCCTCCGCCGCGGGCTCGCGCGCCTCGGCCTCCGCCGCCCCTGGCTGCGCCTCGCCGACGCCCTCGCCCTCCGCCTGCGGCGCGTCGCCGTCGACGACCGCGGCCTCCTCCGCGGTGAGGCCCTCCGCGTCCGTCGCGCCGACCGGCTCGTGCAGGAGGCCCGGCTCGATCGCTTCTTCGGGGCCCGTGTAGCGACGCTCGCGAACGCGCGCGCGCTTGCCCACGCGCTCGCGCAGGTAGTAGAGCTTCGCGCGGCGGACGTCGCCGCGCGCTGCGATCTCGATGCGCTCGATCTTCGGTGAGTGCACGGGGAAGGTGCGCTCGACGCCGACGCCGAACGACTGCTTGCGGACCGTGAAGGTCTCGCGCGCGCCGTGGCCCTGGCGCTTGATGACGACTCCCTCGAAGACCTGCACGCGGCGGCGCGTGCCCTCGATTACCTGAAAGTGGACCTTGACTCGGTCCCCCGGCGAAAACGCGGGGACACGGCGCAGCTGTGCGCGCTCGAGTGTGTCGATGACGCTGCTCATGGTGGAAGCGAGGCTCGGGGCGCGGAATGACGAATGGCCTGACGCTCAGCCCACGGACCGCGCCGCGCGGTCAGCAATGGTAGCGAACGCGCTTGCGCCTCCGCGGCGGTGTCAGCGCGCTCTCACGCGGCGCTCAGCGCCGCCGGCGAGCCCGTCACTACGGAGCCCGCGGCGGTGTGCTCCCACCGCTCGTGCGCGCTCGGCTCTGCTCGCGGCGCCACGTCTCGATGCGCTTATGGTCGCCCGAGAGGAGCACCTCGGGCACGCGCCAGCCGCGGTAGTCAGCAGGGCGCGTGTAGTGAGGGTACTCGGGCGCGCCGTCGAGCGCCGCGCTGAACGACTCCTCGAGCACCGAGCGGCTGTCCCCGACCGCGCCCGGCAGCTTGCGCAGGACCGCGTCGCAGATCACCATCGCCGCGAGCTCGCCCCCCGAGAGCACGTAGCGCCCGATCGAGACGACGTCCGTGCAGAAGTGCTCGATCACGCGCTCGTCGAAGCCCTCGTAGCGCCCGCACAGGAGCGTCAGCGAGCGCTCCGCCGCGAGCTCCTGCACGAGTCGCTCGTCGAGCAGCGCCCCCGCGGGCGAGAGCGCGATCACGCGGCGCTGGCTGCGCAGGTCGACCGGGTCGGCGTTGTAGCGCGCGCGCAGCGCCGCCTCGACGACGTCCACGCGCAGCAGCATCCCCGCGCCGCCGCCGAACGGCGCGTCGTCGACCTGGCGGCCCGTCAGCGGCGTGTGGTCGCGGTAGTTGACGAGCGACAGCGACGATCCCGAGCCGAGCGCGTTCGCGACGTGGCGCTGCGCGGCGAACCACTCGAACCATTCCGGAAACAGCGTGAAGACGTCAACGTCCACCGTCGTCCGTCCCCCGGTCCGCGACGTCCTCGCCGAGCCCGAGGAACTCGCTGTCGACGTCGATCTCGCCGCGCTCGACGTCCACGCGGCGGATCGCGTCTTTGACCATCGGCACGAGCACCCGCTCGCTCGTCTCCGCGCGCGCGACCTCGAGCGCCTCGCACGAGGGCAGCTCGATCAGCCGCTGGACCGTGCCGATGCGCCGCTCGCCGTCGAGCAGCGCGCAGCCCTCGAGTTCGTGCGCCCACCATTCGCCCTCCCCCAGCACCGGCGCCTGTTGCGCCGCGACCGTCACGTCCGCGCCCCGCAGCGCCTCCGCCGCCGCGCGGTCCGTGACCTCCTCGAGGCGCACGATCGGCCGGCTGTCGGTGCCCGCGCGGCGCACGATCGCCGCGCTTTTGCCCGCAACCGTCACGCTCGCGCCGAGCGTCAGCAGGCGCGGCAGCGCTCGCGTCACGTAAAAGCTGCCGTCGAGGCCGTGCGGCCGCCCGACGCGACCCACGCGAAGGTCAACGCTGCGATCGTCCACGCGCGCGAGCGCTCCCGCTGCTCGACGCGCGTCAGTCGACGATGTCGACGAGCACGTGGCAGCCCTCGCCCGTCGCCGCCGCTTTGACGACCGTGCGCAGCGCGTGCGCCGTGCGCCCCCCGCGGCCTATCACCCGTCCGTAGTCGCCCTCTGCCACCGACAGCTCGAGCACGATCGTCCCGGACTCCGTTTCCGCCTCCGTCACCGACACCTCATCCGGCGCGTCGACGAGCCCTTCCGCGAGGTACTCGAGCAGCCGCCGCGGGACGTCCGTGCCCGAGTAGCCGGCCTCGTCGTCGGCCTCTCGCTCGCTCATCTCGCTTGCCATCTCGCGCCGCGCAGGGCGTCCCTCTAGCCGCCCGCAGAGATTCCCCGCAGGCGCAGCAGCCTGCGCACCGTGTTCGAGGGCTGTGCCCCGCGAGCGAGCCAGCTGCGCGCGCGGTCCTCGTCGAGCACGATCGTCGACGGCTCGGTCTGCGGGTTGTAGTGGCCGATCGTCTCGATCACGCGGCCGTCGCGCGGGGAGCGCTGGTCGGCGACGACCACACGCCAGATCGGGTCCTTCTTGCCGCCCACACGCGTGAGCCTCAGCCTTACAGCCACGTCTTCCTCTCTGCCGGATCCTCGAGATGTGCGGTCAAAGAGCTTAGACGCTAGCGCGTCGCTGCGCCGGTGCAGCCCTACTGCGCGCCGCGCATCAGCGCCGCGATGTCCGGCGTCTTGCCCCGGCCCATCTGGCGCATGAGCGTGCGCATCTGCCCGAACTGCTTGATCAGGCTCGACACCTGCTGCACGCTCGTGCCCGAGCCGCGCGCGATTCGCAGCCTGCGCGCGCCCTTGATCAGCTCCGGCCGGCGCCGCTCTTCCGGCGTCATCGAGAGGATGATCGCCTGGATGCGGTCGAGCTCGCGTTCGTCGAGCCGCATGTTCTGAAGCTGCGCCCCGCCGAAGCCCGGGAGCATCCCCAGGATGTTCGTCAGCGGCCCCATCCGCCGCACCATCTTCAGCTGCGCGAGGAAGTCGTCGAGGCCGAACTCGTTGCGCCGCAGCTTGCGCTCCAGGCGCTGCGCCTCGTCCTCGTCGAGCTCCCGCTCCGCCTTCTCGATCAGGGTCATCACGTCGCCCATCCCCAGGATCCGCTGCGCCATCCGGTCGGGGTGGAAGCGCTCGAACTGCTCGAGGCGCTCGCCCGTCGACGCGAACACGATCGGCCGCCCGCTGAGCGCCTTCACCGACAACGCCGCGCCGCCGCGCGCGTCGCCGTCGAGCTTCGTCATCACGATGCCGTCGAACTCCACCGCCTCCGCGAAGCTCTCCGCGACGTTCACCGCGTCCTGGCCCGTCATCGCATCGACGACCAGCAGCACGTGGTCGGGTTCGAGCGCCGCGCGCATCCGCCGCAGCTCGTCCATCAGCGGCTCGTCCACGTGCAGTCGCCCGCTCGTGTCGACGATCAGGACGTCCTTGCCGTCGCTGCGCGCGCGCTCGAGCGCCCACTCTGCGATCTCCACCGGGTCGCCGTCCGTGCCGCGCTCGTAGGTCTCCGCGCCCGCGCGCTCGCCGAGGATCGCCAGCTGCTCGACCGCCGCCGGACGCTGCGTGTCGCACGCCGCGAGCGCGACGCTCGAGGAGTGCTCCTCGTTCAGCTGACGCGCGAGCTTCGCGCTCGCCGTCGTCTTGCCCGATCCCTGTAGGCCCGCCATCAGGATCACCGTCGGCGGGTGCGCCGCGAAAGCCAGCTCGCTCGCCGAGCCGCCCATCAGCTCCGCGAGCCCCTCCGCGACGATCTTCACCACCTGCTGGCCCGCGTTCAGCCGCCCCACGATCTCCGCGTCGCGGCAGCGCTCCTTGAGCGTCGCCACGAGGTCTTTGACGACCTTGAAGTTCACGTCCGCCTCGAGCAGCGCCAGGCGGATCTCCCGCATTGCAGCGTCGATGTCCTCGTCGGTCAGCGTCCCCCGCCCGCGCACTCCCGAGAGCGTTCCCTGAAGTTTTTCCGCCAGCGAATCGAACATCTCGTGCTCTCCTAACGACGATCAGCCGCGCGGCGCGCTGCCGCGCGGTAACCGCGACTACGCGCCGCGGTCGCTGCCCGCGCCGTCGTCTCCGTCCTCCAGCGCGCCTTTGGCCGTCGCGCCGCGCTTGAAAGCATCGGCGAGGCCGCCGAACGCCTGCGCGAACTCGGACGGGACGACGAAGACCTTGTTCGAGTCCCCTTCCGCGAGCTGCGGCAGCATCTGCAGGTATTCGTAGCTCAACAGGTCGCGCGTCGGTTTGCCCGCGTGGATCGCAGTGAACACCGTGTCGATCGCCTTCGCTTCCCCCTCCGCGCGCAGGATCGCCGCCTGGCGCTCGCCCTCCGCGGTCAGCACCGCCGCCTGCTTCGCGCCCTCAGCCGTGAGGATCTGCGATTGCTTCTCGCCTTCCGCCGTCAGGATCGCCGCGCGGCGGTCGCGCTCGGCGCGCATCTGCTTCTCCATCGCCGTCTTGATGTCCGGCGGCGGGTCCACCGACTTGATCTCCACGCGGTTGATGCGGATGCCCCACTTGCCCGTCGCCTCGTCGAGCACGCTGCGCAGCTGCGCGTTGACGTTCTCACGCGCGGTCAGCGTCGCCTCGAGCGTCAGCCCGCCGATCACGTTGCGCAGCGTCGTCACCGTCAGCTGCTCGATCGCCTGCAGCGGGTTCGCGATCTCGTACGTCGCCGAGCGCGGGTCGGTGACCGTGAAGTAGAGCACCGTCTCGATGCCCACGACGACGTTGTCCTCCGTGATCACCGGCTGCGGCGCGAAGTTCACCACCTGCTCGCGTAGGTCCACGAGCGGGCGCACGCGGTCAATGAACGGCGTCACGATCGTCAGTCCCGGCTCGAGCGTGCGGTTGTAGCGCCCCAGGCGCTCGACCACTCCCGCGCGCGCCTGCGGGATCACGCGGATCGTCCGCGCGGCAACGATCAGCGCGAACACCACCACGACGATCACCACGATCAGCGCGACCATTCCAACCCTCTCTTTCGCATCACTCGATTACCCGTGGCGCTCGCATCAGGGCATCACCAGCGCCGTCGCTCCGCGGATCTCGACGACTTCCACGCGCTCGCCCTCGTCGATCACCTCGTCTTCGTCGAAGCTCCTCGCCGTCCATACCTCGCCGTCGATCTTCACGCAGCCCACGCCCTCGTGGTTCGCGATCCGCTCGAGCACCACCGCGCGCTTGCCCACGAGCGCCGCCGCGCCCGTGCGGATCGCCGGCGGCAGGCGCCGGTGACGCTGCGCCACCGGGCGCAGCGCCGAGAACACGATCGCCGACGTAGCCAGGAACACCACAGCGCTCAGCGCCGCGCCTACGCCGATGAGGCTCACGACCGTCGCCACCACCGCTCCGAACGCGAACGGAGCGAGGTAGAAGCCGCCCTGGTGCATCTCTCCGATGCCCAGCGCCGCCGCCGCAATCAGCCATATAACCCACGCGTCCATCGCACTTCACATTATGCTCCGCAAACGGCCGCTCCCCGTCAGGGAGCGATCAGTGCGCGCGCGAACGCGTCCGCGTCGAAGGGGCGCAGATCCTCGAGCGCCTCGCCCACCCCGATCAGCTTCACCGGCAGCGCCAGCTCGCGCGCGATCGCCAGCGCGATCCCGCCGCGCGCCGTGCCGTCGAGCTTCGTGATCACCACCCCCGTCACCCCCGCCGCCTGCGCGAACTGCTGAGCCTGGCGCAGCCCGTTCTGGCCCGTCGTCGCGTCGAGCGTCAAGAGGGTCTCGTGCGGCGCCGACGGCAGCGCGCGGGAAAGCACGCGGCGGATCTTTTCCAGCTCAGCCATCAGGTCCGTGTGCGTGTGCAGGCGCCCCGCCGTGTCCACGATCACCACCTGCGCGCCCAGTGCCTGCGCGCGCGCCACCGCCTCGAAGGCCACCGAGCCCGGGTCCGCGCCTTCACGCCCGCTCACCATCTCGCAGCCCGCCCGCCGCGCCCACTCCTCGAGCTGCTCGCTCGCGCCCGCCCGCCACGTGTCCGCTGCCGCCAGCACCACCTCGAGCCCCAGCTCCTTGCGCACGTGCCACGCGAGCTTCCCCGCCGTCGTCGTCTTGCCCGTGCCGTTGACCCCCACCATCATCAGCACGGTCGGCTGCGCGCGCAGATCGATCGTCCGCTCGTGCGCGTCCATTTCCGCCGCCAGCAGCTCGATCAGCCGCTCGCTCAGCGCCTCGCCGCTCAGACCCTGCTCGCGCGCGTCCGATTCCAGCGCCGCGACTACCGATGCCGTCGTCGCCGCGCCCACGTCCGCCATGATCAGCGCCTCCTCCAGGCGTTCCCACGTGTGCTCGTCCAGCGGCCCCGACAGCGTCGCCTGGATCTCCCCGCCGAGCGCCTCACGCGTCTTCGAGAGGCTCGCGCGCAGGCGCCGCAAGAAGCCTCCGCGGCCGCCGTCCTCGTCCTCCTCCGCCTGCGCCTCGCCCTCACCGTCGCGCCCGCCGGCCCGCGGCCCGTCGACGATGAACAGATCGCTCCAGTCAGGCGTCACGCGGCGCGCGACGATATCAACCGCCTGGCTCCGTCAAGCGCGCCCGCCGCGCCCCGTCACCCGGACCGGCGCCACCTATCAGGCGACCTGCGCGACCTCCTGCGGCGCCTCCGCCGGCAGGCGCCTCGAGATCACCTTCGAGATCCCGTCTCCGCCCATCGACACACCGTACAGCGCGTCCGCCGCCTCCATCGTGCGTTTCTGGTGCGTGATCACGATGAACTGCGCGCGCGCGCAGTGGCGGCGCAGCAGCGTCAGGAAGCGGTCCAGGTTCAGGTCGTCGAGCGCCGCCTCGACCTCGTCGAGGATGTAGAATGGGCACGGCCGCGCGAGGAACACCGCGAACAGGAACGCGAGCGCCGTCATCGACTTCTCGCCGCCTGACAGCAGCGACAGCCGCCGCGTCGACTTGCCCGCCGGCGTGATCTCGATCTCCACTCCAAGCGCGTCTTCCTCGCGCGTCTCGAGCTCGCCGTCCGCCGCCGCGAGCGCGTCCTCCGGCTCCTGCGCCTCGCGCGCGTGCGGCACCGTCTCCCCCAGCACGCCCACCTGCTCGCGCTCGCCCTGCGCCTGCGACGCGCCGCCGATCACCGCGCGCGGCTCCTGCTCGTCGCGCACGAGCGCAAGCGCGCCCGCGCCGCCCGGGAAGAGGTCGGCGACGAGCGCCTCGAAGTTGTCCGCAGCCGCCTGGAACGTCTCGTTGAACGTGCGCTCGATCTGGCGGTCGATTTCCGCGATCAGCGCGCGCAGCTCGCGCATCGCCGTCTCCAGGTCCGAGCGCCGCGCCTCGAGCTCCTCGACGTGCTCTACCGCCTCGCGGTACTCCTCCGCCGCGAGCGGGTTCACCGGACCGAGCTGCTCGCGCCTGCGCGCGAGGCGCTCGACGCGCGCCTGCAGCGTCGCGCGCTGCTCCTCCTCGAGCGGCTCCGCGGGCGCGTCCGCGTTCGCCGCCTCGCGCTCGAGTCCCAGGCGGCGCATCGTCTCCTCGCGCTCGACCTCGACCTCCGCGAGCTGGTCACGCGCCCGCTGCGCCTGCACCTCCGCGTCCGTCACTAGCTCCGAGGCCGCGCGCAGCTTCGCCTGGATATCCGCCTCCTGTGCCGCGCACGCGCGCAGCTCCGCCGCCATGCGCTCCCCCGCCGTGCCCTCGCCCGCCAGCTGCGCCTCCAGCTGCGCCGCCTGGGCCGACACCGCCTCCGCCGCCTCGTTCGCCGCCATCTGCAGGCGCCGCGCGCGCTCGAGCAGCACGCCGTCGCTGGCGAGCTGCTCGCGCAGCCGCTGCGCGCGCGCGACGCGCTCGCCGTGCGCGATCTGCAGGTGCTCCACCCGCTGGCGCTCCGCCGCGAGCTCGCCCTCGAGCTCCGCCTTGCGCACCGCCAGCGGACCCTCCGCGAGCGCATTCGAGCGCTGCTCGATCAGCCATTGCACGCGCCGGTGCTCCTCGCGCGCCTCGTCGCGCCGACGTTCGCACGCGCGCAGCTCCGCGTCTGCCTGCTCGCGCGCGGACTCCGCCGCGCCCACGCCCTGGAGCGCGACCTCCATCGCCGCGCGCGCGATCCCCTCCGCCTGCGCCGCGATCTCGCCCACCGCCGTCTCACGCTCGTCCTCGCGTTCGAGGCCCAGCGCGCGCCTCACGCCCGCCTCGATCACGCGTCGCACCTCGCCCCACGTGCTCGACCAGCTGCGCCCCTCGCGCGCCTCCGCCAGGCGCTCGCCCGCGCGCGCGCACTCCTCCTGCGCCTTGCCGCACTCCTCCTCGACCGCCGCCACGCGCGCCGCGCTCTGCGCGAGCTCCGCGCTCAGCGCCTCGAGCCCGCTCTCGACCTCCCTGCTCACCGCCGCCTGCACGTCCGCGTGTTCCGCCAGCAGTCCGCTTAGGCGCTCCTTGCGTTCGCGCAGCTGCTCGCCGATCTCCGATCGGTCCGCCGACGCCGCGCTCGCCTGCTGCTCGCCCATCTCTGACCGGTCGCCGCCGCCTTCGAGCTCGCTCGCCGTGCGCGCCGTGCGCGCCTCGAGCAGCGCGACGCTCGCCGCGACCTGCTCGCCGCGCAGGCCCACGCGCTCGCGCGCCGAGCGCGCCGCCAGCACGCGCTCCGACAGCGCGTCGTCACGCGCGAACATCTCCGCGAGCGCCTTCTCCGCCGCCGAGCGCCGGTCGACCGTCGCCTGCAGCGCCTCCTCGAGCTCGGAGCGGCCCGCTCGCGCCTGCGTCGCGCGCGCGTGCGCCGAGGAGAGCTCCTCGCTGCGCGCGCGACGCTCGTCGCTCACCAGCTCGAGCCGCGCCTGCAGTATCTGGTGCTCCAGGCGTTCGTGCAGCTGCGCCGCCTCCGCCTGGCGCTTCAGCGGGCGCAGGCGCGTGCGCGCCTCGCGCTCGACGTCGAGCGCGCGGTCGAGGTTCTCCTGCGTGCGCTCGAGCTTCAGCTGCGCGCGCCGCCGGCGCTTGCGGTGCTTGCCCAGCCCCGCCGCCTCCTCGATCAACAGGCGCCGCTCGCGCGCCCGCGAGTTCACGATCGCCTCCACCCGCCCCTGCGAGATCACCGAGTGCGTCTCCTTGCCAAGGCCCGTGTCCGACAGCACCTCGAGCACGTCCGACAGCCGGCAGCGCGCGCCGTTCAGGCGATACTCGCCCTCGCCCGTCCGCGTCAGGCGCCGCACGACCGATATCTCGCTCACCGGCAGATCCACCGTGCCGTCCGAGTTGTCGAGCACGAGCTCCACTTCCGCCTCGCTGCGCGCCGGCACGCCCTTAGCGCCGCCGAAGATCACGTCCTGCATCGACTGGCCGCGCACCGCCAGCGGCGACTGCTCGCCCATCGCCCACAGCACCGCGTCCGTGATATTCGACTTGCCCGAACCGTTCGGCCCCACCACCACGCTCACGCCAGCGCCGAAGTCCAGCCGCGTGCGGTCGGGGAACGACTTGAACCCCTTCATCGTCAGCGTCTTCAGGTGCAACGCGCGCCCCTCACTCCAGCCTCTCCAGCGCTTCGTGCGCCGCCTCCTGCTCCGCCTGCTTCTTCGAGCGACCGCCGCCGCGACCCAGCTCGCGCCCCTCCGAGGTCGCCACCACCGTGTACGAGCGCGCGTGCGGCGGGCCCGCTTCCGCCGTCACCGCGTAGCTCACCTCCTCGCCGCGGCGCGCGAGCAGCTCCTGCAGCGCCGACTTGAAGTCCACCGGGTCCGCAAGCGCGCGCGCGATCTCCGGCTCGAACGCCTGCACCACCGCCTCCGCCGTGCGCTCGTAGCCCGCGTACAGGTAGCACGCGCCGATCACCGCCTCGAGCACCGACGCCAGCACGCGCTCCGTCGCCACCAGCGCCGCGGCGCCCTGCCCGCCCTCCGGCGCCGCCGCCAGCAGGCGCCGCGGAAGGTCCAGGCGCTCCGCGACCGCCCGGCAGGACACGCCCGAGACCGCCTGCGCGCGAATCTTCGTGAGCCGCCCCGCGCCGAAGCGGTCCGCCTCCAGCAGCGGATACAGGTGCGCCGTCACCGCCAGCCCGAGCACGCTGTCGCCGAGGAACGCCAGGCGGTCGTAGGACTCGCTGCGCCGCCTGCTCCACGACGCGTGCGTGAACGCCTGGCGGTCGAGCTGCGGCGGGAGCTCTTCCAGAAGCGACGCCAGCAGCTCCACCGCCACTCATTCACGCTCGCCCGGCGTCTTCACTTCGCTGTCCGTTAGCCGGCTCTGCCGGCCCTCCTGAAAATCCGCCGTTGCCCGCGCGCGCGGCGCCCGCCGACGCGTGCGCCAGCACGAAGTCGACCGCCTGTCCCACCGTCACGATCTGCGCCGCCTGCTCGTCCGACATGCTCACGCCGTACGTGTCCTCGAGCTCCTGCACCAGCGTGTACAGGTCGAGCGAGTCCGCCTCGAGGTCCTCCTTGAATCGCGTCCCCTCCCCGATCACGCCCTCCTCGACGTCCAGTTCGTCGGCGAGGTGCGCCCTGATCAGCGCGAAGACCTGCGCGCGCGTGTACTCGGTCATGTCGACTCGCGCAGGCTAGCGGCAGTCGCGGACGCGGGCGCTTCGCGCAGCGCCCCCGCCGCCGCGAGCGCGCCCACCGTCCGGCCCACGATGTCCTCGCGCGCCCCTCGCTCCGCGCGCACGATCGCCTGCGCAAAGCCCGCCCGCGTGAAGCTTCCGTGCGGCACCACGCCCAGGCGGCGCAGCCCCAGCAGGTACGCCCCGCCCTGCCCCTCCGGGTCGATCTCCGCTCGGAACGACCCCAGCGCGCCGCGCAGCAGCGCTCCCCCGACCGTTCCGCGCAGCGACGAGCGCGCCGCGCGCGAGATCGCCCGCAGCATCGTCTGCGAGGTCCCCTCCATCAGCTTCAGCGCGATGTTGCCCGTGAAGCCGTCCGTCACCACCACGTCCGCCGCCCCCGCCACCACGTCGCCGCCCTCCACGTTGCCCACGAACTCGAACGCCTCCGTCAGCCGCTCCTCGCCCGCTCCGCCGGCCCGCTCCAGCAGCTCCGCGTGCGCTTCCTGCACCAGCGGGCTCCCGCGCTCCGCCTCCTCGCCGTTGGACAACAGGCCCACGCGCGGGCGCTCCACGCCCAGCACCGTCCGCGACAGCGCCGCCCCCATGAACGCGAACTGCACCAGGTGCTCGCGCCGCGCCGTCGCGTTCGCCCCCACGTCCAGCAGCGTCACCGGATGCTCCGGCACCGGCAGCGGCAGCGCCAGCGCCGGCCGGTAGATCCCCCGCGAGCGCTTCACGTGGAAGAGGCACGCCGCCAACGCCGCCCCCGTCCCTCCTGCGCACACCAGCGCCTGCGCCCGCCCGTCCGCCACCGCGCGCGCCGCCTGCACGATCGACGCCTCTGGCGTCGTCCGCGCCGCGCTCACCGGGTCCGCGCTCTTCGCGATCGACACCGGAGCGTCGACCACCTCGATCCCCTCGCCCCGTACCCCGAGCTCCGACGCCGGACCGAACAACAGCACGCGCGCCCCCGCCCGGGCCGCCATCGCCGCGCCCTCCGCCACCTCGCCCGGTCCCAGGTCCGCGCCGTTGCAGTCGACCGCCACCACCCGCGCCGCGTCCCCGCCGCGCCCGCTCTCGCCGAGCGACAGCGCGTCGCTCCTCACCGTTTCAGGACTCGTCGTGCTCGTGGTCGCCGTGCGCGTCCGCGCTCACGATCTCGCGGCCCGCGTATGTGCCACACACCGCGCACACGCGGTGCGGCCGTCGCGGCGAGTGGCAGCGCGGACACTCGTTCACCGCCGGCACGCCGATTTTGTGCTGCGCACGCCGCTTCGCCGTGCGGCTGTGCGACTGCTTTTTCTTCGGCACCGCCATCGTCGCGCCAAGGCTACCAGCCCTCGGCAGCCCCGCCCCAGACGCGCTCGCCCCCGCTGAGCGCTAGTCCAGCTTGAGCTCGCTCAGCTTCGCCCAGCGCCGATCCGGAGCCGCCTCGTGCTGGTGTCCCTCCGGCTCCGCGTTCAGATCCGCCGCGCAGATCGGGCACAGCCCCCTGCAGTCCTCGCTGCACAGCACCTGCGCCGGCATCGACAGCACCAACGCATCCCGAGCCCACGCGCCCAGGTCCAGCCGCTCGTCCGCCACGTATGGGCTTTCCAGCTCCTCGCCCCCGCCCGGCCTGTCCACCTCGCGCGCTTCCACCTCCAGCGCCGGCGCCGCCTGTCCCAGGCAGCGCATGCACGCCCCCGCGATCGCCGTCCCGAAGCGCATCTGCAGGGCGTAGCCGCCCCCCAGCATCCGCGATACATCCACCTCCACCGTCACCGTCTTCGGCGCTGACTCGTATACCTCGCTCCCCAGCGTCACCGGCGCGATCGGCACCTCCACGCTGAGCCGCCTGCCCTCGCCCGGCGCAAGCCGCAGCGCTGCGAGATCGACCATGCTTGAGCTCGCAGCCATTTCGCCTCTGAGGCTAGCGCCAGCCCGCTCGTCCTTCCGGAGGCCGTCGCGTGTCTCGCCGGAACTGCTGCGCGCGTGTGTGCGCGCGTGCGTCGACGGTGCTCAGCGGTAGCGATGAGTTCGCTCGCCGGGACTACTGCGCGCGTGTGTGCGTGCGGGTTGCGGGCGCAAGTCTCGACGCGAGTGCTGCGCGCGCGCGCGTGCGTGCGCGAGGGGGCTGCGGGCGCAAGTCTCTCGTCGTCAGTGCTGCGCGCGCGTGCGCGCGCGCGCGAGGCGTCGTCAGCCGACGATCTTCAGCTCGCGCTTGAGGATCTTGCCCGTCGCGTTGCGCGGGAGCTCGTCAAGGAACACCACGTCGCGCGGAACCTTGTAGCGCGCGAGGTTCGACTTCACATGTTCCTGGACCGCCTCTCCGGTGATCACCGAGCCTTCGCGCAGTACGACGAAAGCCTTCAGCCGCTGTCCGAAGTCCTCGTCTTCGACACCCACCACCGCGACCTCTTCGACCTCCGGCAGCGTCGCCAGCAGATCCTCTACCTCGCGCGGGAAGACGTTCTCTCCGCCGCTCACGATCATCTCGTCGTCGCGACCGTCGACGAACAGGCGGCCCGCATAGTCGAACCTGCCGACGTCGCCCGTGCTCATCAGCCCACCGATGATCTGCTTGTTGCCCCCGCCCGTGTAGCCCTCGAAGACCATCTCGTTGCCCACGAAGATCCTGCCCGTCACGCCCGCCGGCACCTCGCGGCCGTCGTCGTCGAGCAGCTTCACCACGGTTCCCATCGGCGGACGCCCGGCCGTTCCGGGCGCCTCACGCAGGTCCTGCGGCGTCGCGATCGTCGCCCACGCAACCTCGGTCGATCCGTAGAGGTTGTAGAGCACGTCGCCGAACACATCCATCGCGCGCGTCGCCAGCTCCCCCGGGAGCGCCGAGCCGCTCAGCGCGATCACGCGCAGCGAGCTCGTGTCGTAGCGCGAGATCACGCGCTCGCCGAGGTCGAGCATACGTTGCAGCATCACCGGAACGACCGCCAGCGTGCTCGCGCGGTGCGTCGAGACGAGCCGCAGCGTGTTCTCGGGGTCGAACTTGCGCGCGAGCACCACCGTCGAGCCGAGCGGAAGCGCGAGCGTCAGGTGCGCGAACCCCCACGAATGGAACATCGGCGCCGCGATCACCGTCGTCTCGCGCGCGCGCAGCGGGATCCTCGAGAACAGCGCCGCCGCCGGCTCGATCGAGTCGGGCTGCTTGCGCGGCGCCCCCTTCGGCGTGCCCGTCGTACCCGACGTGAGGATCACCACGCGACCTTTCTCCTCAGGCGGTTCGAGGTCCGAGTCCACGCCCGCGACGATCATCTCCTCGAGCAGCGGCGCATCCGTCTGCGCCTGCGGCTCGGACCAGGCGATGAAGCGTTTGCGCCCCTTGCCCGCCTCCTCGACGAGGTCCGCGAACTCTTCGTCGTAGATCAGCGCCGCCGGGTCTTCGCGGTCGACCACATCCGCGATCTGCGGCCCAGCGAACGACGTGTTCAGATACAGCGCGCTCGCGCCGAGCTTCGCACAAGCGACAGTCGCCTCGATGAAGCCGCGGTGGTTGCGGCACATGATCGCCACCCCGTCGCCTTCTCCGACGCCGCGCCGGCGCAGTTCGTTCGCCAGCGCGTTGGTGCGCCGCTGGATCTCCGCGAACGTCACCGCGCCGCGCTCGTCGATCACCGCGACCCTGTTCGGATACTGCAGCGAGCCGCCCGCGTACGCCGCCGCCGGCGTCGGGCCCCAGCGGCTGAGCGCCGCGATGATCCGCACCGCCTTGTCCGGCCGCACCGGTGTGAGGATGCGCGTGCCCAGCAGCGTCGAGGTGACCTGCAGTTTGCGCAACGCCTGCGACGCGTTCACCGGCCTGCCCCGCGCGCGCACGCGCACCGTGCGTGCTCTCGGCTCAACCGACCTCGGCGGGTTCGTCCTTGCCCGCAAGGCGCTCGCGGCCGCGCTGCACCGCGGCGATGAACTTCGAGAGGTTGACCTCCAGGGTGTTGAGGATCTCGTCGGCGTAGTCCTCCGCCCCGAGCCTGATCTCGCGCTCGCGCGCACGAGCGTCCTCGACGATGTCCTCCGCCGCCCGCTCCGCCTGCTTCGTGACCTCCTCCTCGCCGACCAGCCGCTCCTGACGCTCGCGCGCGTCTTTGATGATTCTCTCTGCCTCTTTCTTGGCCTCCGCGAGCATCTCCTGGCGCTCCTTCACGATCCATCGCGCCTGCTTGATCTCCTCAGGGATCGTCGCGCGCATCTGGTCGAGGATGTCGTAGATCTCCTCCTTGTCGACCCTCACCTGGTCGGTCATCATGATCGACTTCGCGTTATGCACGAGGTCGTCGAGCTTGTCGATAAGTACGAGTACGTCCATCGTCGTCTATCCGTGTCGCGCCCCCGCGGCGTGGGGGCTTTGCGTCGATTTTATGTTCAGCTGGGATGCCATTTCGTCAGCGTGTGAGCTCTTCCTGCAAGCGCCTGGCCACCTCTTCGGGGACCAGATCCTCGATCTGCCCTCCGAACGTCGCGAGCTCCTTCACGCCGCTCGAGGACAGGAAACTGTATAGCGGGCTCGCCATCAGGTACACGGACTCTACCTGCGGGTCCTGGCGCCGGTTCAGCTGGCTCATCTCCAGCTCGTACTCGAAATCCGAGATCGCGCGCAGCCCCTTCACGATCGCGTTAGCGCCGACCTTGCGCGCGAACTCGACGACCAGCGTCGAGAACGCCTCCGCGCGCACGCCCTCGAGATCCGCGATCGCGTGCTCTATGAACGCCAGGCGCTCGTCGATATCGAACAGCGGCGGGTTCTTGCGCACCGAGCGGTTGACCACCGCGACGACCACTTCGTCGTACAGGTTCGCCGAGCGCCGGATCACGTCGAGATGCCCGTTCGTCACCGGGTCGTAAGACCCCGGACAGATTGCTACCGACTTCCGCTGTTCGCTCATTCGTGCCGATGGATCGTGATCGTCGTGTCGCCGTAGCGCCGCTGTTGGGCGATTTCCAATCGGCCCGCCTCCTCCGCCAGCTTCAGCTGCACACGCTTGTCGCTCTCGAGCACCACCCGCGCCGACGGCGCGAGCAGCGGTGGTAGGAGGGCGCCGAGCGCCTGCTCGATGGCACGAAGCTGCCGGTAGGGAGGGTCGATGAAGACGAGATCGTATGTCTCCCGCCGCCGTCGTGCGGTGCGCAGCGCGCCCATCGCCTCCACCTCCCGCACCTCCGCTTGCGGCCGCTCGAGGCCGAGCGACGTCAGATTCGCCCGCAGCGCGCGCGCCGCGCGCGCGTCGCGCTCCACGAACACCGCCAGTTCAGCGCCGCGCGAGAGCGCCTCGATGCCAAGCGCACCCGTGCCCGCAAACAGGTCGAGCACCCGCTCCCCCTCCACCGTCCCCAGCAGCGCGAACGTCGCCTCGCGCACGCGGTCCGACGTCGGCCGCGTCGAGATCCCGCGCGGCGCCGTCAGCCGCCGGCCGCCGAGACGTCCCCCGATTACGCGCATCCGCGACACCGTAACGCGCGCCGCTCGCGGTCTCGCGGCGCCGCCGAACCGAAAGCGGCTCGCGCTACGCCGCCACCGCTCGCGCTACGCCGCAACAGGCTCGCGCTAGGCAGCCACAGGCTCGAGCTGCGCCGTCACGGCTCGCGCTAGGCCGCCACAGGCTCGAGCTGCGCGTCGCCGAAGCGCCGGCGAAGCTCGTCTGCGAGCAGCACGTGCTCGGGCGCGCTCAGCTCGGGGTCCGCCGCGATCATCGCCTCGGCGTGCATCCGCGCGCGCTCGAGCAGCTGCGCGTCGTCGGGCAACGACGCCACGCGGAAGCTCTGAAACCCGGACTGTCGCGTGCCCAGCAGCTCGCCCTCCTTGCGCACCCGCAGGTCGATCTCCGCGAGCGCGAACCCGTCGCTGTGCTGCGACAACGCGCGCAGCCTCACCGATCCAGGCGCCCCGTCGCTCATGAGCAGGCACGTGCCCGGATCGTCGCCACGGCCCACCCGGCCGCGCAGCTGGTGCAGCTGCGAGAGCCCGAAGCGCTCCGCGTTCTCGATCAGCATCACCGTCGCGTTCGGCACATCGATTCCCACCTCGATCACCGTCGTCGCCACGAGCACCTGCGCGTCGCCGCGCGCGAACGTTGCCATCGCGGCGTGCCGCTCGCGCGCTCCCATCCCGCCGTGCAGCAGCACCAGCTCGAACGCCGACAGCGGCCCCGAGCGCAGCCGCTCGAGCTCCGCGACCGCGGCGCGCACCGCCGTGCCCTGCCGGCCGGTCTCTGACCGGTCGTCGTCGTCGATCAGCGGGCACACCACGAACGCCTGACGCCCCGCGCGCAGCTCCTCGCTCACCTCCTCGTAGGCGCGTGCGCGCGCCCCGTCGCCCGAAACGATGCGCGTCTCGACGGGCTGTCTGCCCTGCGGCAGCTCGCGCAGCGCGCTCGTGTCCAGATCGCCGTATTCCGCCAGCGCGAGCGTGCGCGGGATCGGCGTCGCCGTCATGTGCAGCGTGTGCGGCACTCCCTTCGCGTCGAGCGCCGCGCGCTGACGCACGCCAAAGCGGTGCTGCTCGTCCACCACCGCGACCGCCAGCGAGCGGAACTCGACGTCCGGCTCGATCAGGGCGTGGGTCCCGACGAGGAGCGACAGCTCTCCGGTCGCGAGCTTCGCGAGGGTCTCGCGCCGCCTTGCCGCCGGCACCGACGAGGTCAGCAGCGCAGCCGTCACCGGCTCCGCGCCGAGCAGCTTCTGCAGCGTCGAGAAGTGCTGTTCGGCGAGCGTCTCCGTCGGCGCCATCAGCGCCGCCTGGTGGCCGTGCTCGAACGCGCGCAGCATCGCGTACAGCGCGACCACCGTCTTGCCGCTCCCGACCTCGCCCATCAACAGCCGTTGCATCGGCCGCTGCTCCCCGACGTCGGCGTCGATCTGCGCGATCGTCTGCGCCTGACCCGGCGTCAGCGCGAACGGGAGGCCGTCCGCGAGCCAGCGGGCGCTCACCGACGGCGCCTCGCTCAGCGCGATCGCTCCCTCGCGCTCGCGCCTGCGCGCGCGGCGCACCAAGAACGCGAGCTGGCTGAGCAGCAGCTCATCGAACGCCAGCCGCTCTCGCCCCGCCGCCGTGTCGCTCTCCCCGCGCGCGAAGTGCATCGCCGCGAGCGCGCCCGCGCGGTCGGGCAGGTGCTCCGCGCTGCGCACCGCCGCGGGAACCGTCTCGATGATGTCCGCCAGCGCCGGCCGCGCCACGCGCACGAGAGTCAGGATCTGCGTCGACGACACGCCCTCCGTCGCCGGATAGTGCGCCACCGCGCTCGCCTCGCCGCCCGCGTCCGCCGCCGCGACTGCGGGCGTGCCGGCGGGCGTGCCCGCGTCGCCCGCCGCGGCCGCCGCGCCCGCCTCGCCGCCGAGCGCGTGGTGCGAGACGCGGAAGCGCCCGCGCGCGTCGCGCTGGCCGTGCAGCAACAGGCGCGTGCCTGGCGGATAGCGGCGCACGAGCCACGGCTGGTTGAAGAACGTCGCCCGCATCGACCCCGTCGCGTCGACCACCGTCGCCTCGACCAGCGGGCGCATCCCGCGCCGGCGCACCGAGCGCGAGGAGATCGAGCGCACCTCCACCGCCACCGTCGCCTGCTCGCCGATCGCCAGACCGTCGATCGTGCGCGCGTGGCGCGTGTCGCGTGGCAGGTGCTCGAGCAGCTCGCCGAGCGTGTGTATGCCGAGCGCCTCGAGGCCCGCCGCGAGCTTTCCGCCGTCCACGTCCAGCGGCGCCGCGAGGCGCGACGGGCGCGGCCAGCGCACGGGCGCCTCGCGCAGCTCCTCTGGCGCCGCCTCGCGCGACGATGCGAACGCGTGCGGGGGCGCCCCGCGCTCACCCGCTCCAGCCGCGCCGCCGTTCACGCCCGCGCCCGCGGCATGTCGCGTGCGCGCGCGTCTCGTCGTGGTCGCCACATTTGCCATCCGCGCCATGATGAGGTCGCGGACGGTCGTATCCCGCCGCCCGCCGCTACTCGGCGCTTATCAGCCACCAGTACGCCGGCTGGTCCCCCTGGCGCAGTTCCAGCTCGGCGTCGCCGTCGAGCATGCCTTCGACCTCGCCCAGCTCGAGCGGCGCGTCCTCGCCGCCGACCACGCTGATCAGCTCGGCCGGCCCGCGCGTCTGCGCGTCGTGCGCCAGCGCCATGAGGACCGCGCGCAGCGTCTCGCGCGCCTCCCCCCATGCGACCACCTCGTCGTCCACGAAGCCGACCGCGTCGCCGCGGCGGAAGCGTCCCGCCGCGTCGTCGCGCGCCGCCGGCGCGACCGCACCGGTGCGCACCCGCGTGAGCGTCTCGGTGAGCGTGCGCGCGTTCTCCTCGACGGTGCGGTCGGGAACGAGCGCGATCGCCGCCGCGAGGCCCGCCTGCTGGCTCGTCGTGGGCGCGACGAGCACCTGCTTGTCGGACAGGCGCGCCGCATGCTCCGCCGCGAGGATCACGTTCGCGCTGTTCGGCAGCACGACGACCTCCTCCGCGGGCACCTCGTGGATCCCAGCCAGCACGTCGAACGTCGACGGGTTCATCGTCGGGCCGCCGTCGACCGTGAACACGCCGAGCTCGCGGAACATCGCCTCCAGACCGCGCCCGCTCACCACTGCCACGGCGCCGCAGCGCGCGATCCTCGCGCCCGCTCCGTTGGCCGCGCCGGCCCCGCCGTGCGCGTGCGCGCGGGCGAGCGTGCCCCCGGACCGTGCACCCGCCCGGCCATCCGCGACCCTGGCGTCGCGCGCGTCGACCTGGACGCGCATGTCCGCGATGTCGAGCCGCGAGACCTCGCCCGTGCCGTCGAACACGGCCGTCGCACGTTCGGGATCGTCCGTGTGCAGGTGCACCTTCAGCGTGTTCTCGTCGCCGACCACCAACACCGAGTCGCCGAGCGATTCGAGCGGCGCGATGAAGCGCCCCGGCGACAGGCCGCTGCCCGTGACCGCGAAGTTGGTACAGAAGCGATACGTGCCCGACGTGTGCTCCGGGTGGCTGATGCGCGCCGGCGCGTGGTGCTCGAGCGGCGGCGGCTCGTCGCCGCGCAGCGCCGCGACGACGCCCGCGAAGACGATCGTGAGCCCGTAGCCGCCCGCGTCGACGACGCCCGCTTCGCGCAGCGGGGCGAGCAGCTCCGGACCGCGCTTGACCGACATCTCGCCGGCTGACACGGCCGCCTCGAGAGCAGACGCGATCGCGTCGTTCTGCTCCGACGGCTCGGTCGCCGGGCCCAGGCGCGGGTTCCCCGCGCTGTGCGCGAGGTCGGTCGCGATCTTGTGCGCCATCTCGCGTGCGACCGTCAGGATCGTGCCCTCGGCCGGTTCGCGCACGGACGAGTACGCGCGATCGGCCGCCTGCGCGAGCGCCGCGCCGATCAGCGGCGCGTCGATCAGCTGCCCCGGCCTCGACACGAGCTCCTCGGCCGCGCCGCGGATGAGCTGCGAGAGGATCACGCCGGAGTTCCCGCGCGCGCCGAGCAGCGCCGCGCGCGCGACCGACTGAACGATCTCCTCGCGCCCGATCTCGTCGATCGTGCGACCGCCGTCTTCGCCCTGCAGCCTGTCGAGCTCGTCGAGCACCGCGCGCAGCGTCAGCGCCATGTTGTCGCCCGTGTCGCCGTCGGCGACCGGGAACACGTTGAGGTCGTTGACCTCCTCGCGCCGAGATTCGAGATGCGCGAGCGCGCCTGCGACCACGGCGCGAAAACGAACGAGGTTCGTATCGGTCACCGCGGTGTGTCTATCACCTTCAAGCGCAGCACTCCCTGCCGCCCCCGGCTTCCTACGGCGCCTTCAGCACCTTTCCCGCTTTCAGACAGCGCGTGCACACGTACACCCGGCGCGGCGACTTTCCATCGAGGATCCGCACCTTTTGCAGGTTCGGGTCGAAGCGACGCTTCGTCGCAACCATCGAGTGGCTGCGGCTCTGGCCGAACGCCGGCCGCTTGCCGCAGCTGTGACACACCTTTGCCATGGCGGGCCAGTCTAGCCGCTCTCGAGACGCCCCCTCAGCTCCGCCATGCGCAGCACAGTCTCGGCCGAGTGGCGGCCCTGGTCGCGCTTGTCGCCGCCGCTGCGCGCCAGCGCCTGCTCGAGCGTCGCACACGTGAGGACACCGAACGCGCACGGAACGCCCGTATCGAGCATCACGCGCATCACCCCGCGAGCGGTCTCCGCGCACACGTAGTCGTAGTGATCGGTCTCGCCACGGATCACCGCGCCCAGGCACGCGATGCCCGCGAACGAACCCGACCGCGCCGCGTAGCTCGCCGCGAGTGGAAGCTCGAACGCGCCCGGCACGTCGTACACCTCGACCGACGCCACGCCGGCCTCGGCGAACCCCAGCTTGGCCCCCGTGACCAGGCGCTCGGCCAGCTCCTCATAGAAGCGCGCGACGACAATCGCGAAGCGCGCGGAGGTCACCGTGGAATCGATTACTCGCGGTCCTTCGCGTCGCGTTCGCGCTCCTCGTGGAGCATCTCCGCGTCGCGTTCCCGCTCCTCGTGGAGCATCTCCGCGTCGAGGTTGAGCGCCTGGTGGTGCAACGTGTGCCCGAGGCGCTCGCGCTTCGTTCGCAGGTACGCCTCGTTGTGCGGATTGGGCACGTGCTCGATCGGAATCTGCGCGCTCACTGACAGGCCGTAGCCCTCCATGCCGCGGATCTTCTTCGGGTTGTTCGTCAGAATGCGGATCGAGCTCAGGCCGAGGTCGACGAGGATCTGCGCACCGATGCCGTAGTCGCGCAGATCCGCGGGCAGGCCGAGCTGCAGGTTCGCCTCCACCGTGTCGAGGCCTTCCTCCTGGAGCTTGTACGCGCGCAGCTTGTTGAGCAGGCCGATCCCGCGGCCCTCCTGGGCGAGGTACAGGAGCACCCCCTGGCCCTCGCGCTCGATCATCGCCAGCGCCGACTCGAGCTGCTCGCCGCAGTCGCAGCGCAACGAGTGAAAGACGTCGCCCGTGAGGCACTCCGAGTGCACCCGCACGAGCACATCCGTCTGGTCCGCCACCTCGCCCTTGACGAGCGCGACGTGGTGCTTGTCGTCGACCAGCGAGCGGTAGCCGACCGCTTCGAACTCGCCGAACGCCGTCGGCAGGCGCGTCGCGACGATGCGCTCGATCAGCCGGTCGTGGCGGCGGCGGTAGGCGATCAGGTCAGCGACCGTCACCATGCGCAGGCCGTGTCGCGCGCAGTACCCCGCGAGGTCCGGCACGCGCGCCATCGTCCCGTCGTCGTTCATGATCTCGCAGATCACCGCCGACGGGTTGAGGCCCGCGAGGCGCGCGAGGTCCACCCCCGCCTCCGTCTGCCCCGCGCGCTCGAGCACGCCTCCCGGGCGCGACTTCAGTGGGAACACGTGCCCCGGCTGCACGATGTCGCGCGGTCCCGACTCCGGGTCTATCGCAACCTGGATCGTGCGCGCGCGGTCCGCCGCCGAGATGCCCGTCGTGACGCCGTGGCGCGCCTCGATCGTGACCGTGAACGGCGTCTCGAACGCCGACTCGTTCTTCGCCGCCATCAGGTCGAGCCCGAGCTCCTCGCAACGCGCCGGCGTGAGCGCCAGGCAGATCAGGCCGCGCCCCTCCTTCGCCATGAAGTTGATCGCCTCGGGTGTCGCGAACTGCGCCGCCAGCGTCAGGTCGCCCTCGTTCTCGCGGTTCTCGTCGTCGACGACGACCACCATGCGCCCAGCGCGCAGGTCTTCGAGCGCCTCCTCGATCGTCGAGAACGCGGTACTCGTCGTGCCCTCGGCGCTCACGTCCGCACCTCCAGCGCCCCCAGCTCGACCAGACGCGCGACGTGCTTGGCGAGGATGTCGGTCTCGATGTTCACCGCGTCGCCCGGCGCCAGCGCGCCGAGGTTCGTGCGCGCGAGCGTCTCGGGGATCAGCGATACCTCGAAGCCGTCGTCGCTCAGCGCGCTCACGGTCAGGCTCACGCCGTCCAGCGCCACCGAGCCCTTCTCCGCGAGGTGCTTCGCGATCTCCGCCGGCGCCTCGATCGTGAGCACGCGCGAGAACCCCTCCTCGCGCAGCGCGCGCACCGTGCCCGTCGCGTCTACGTGCCCCTGCACGACGTGGCCTCCGAGGCGGTCGCTGACGCGCAGCGGCAGCTCCAGGTTCACGCGCCCGCCCTCGCGCAGCGCGCCGAGCGACGTGCGCGTGAGCGTCTCGGACATCGCGTCGGCGGCAAACGAGTCGCCGTCCACGTCCGTCGCCGTCAGGCACACGCCGTTGACCGCGATCGACGCGCCCGGCCCGAGCTCGCTCGCGAGCCGCGTGCCGATGCGAAGCCGAGCGCCATCGCGCTCGCGCGCCAGCGAGCGCACCGTCCCGAGGTCCGCGATCAGGCCCGTGAACATCTGCCGGCCCTCCCCGGCGCCCCGGCGCACGTTGCGATCCGCACCGCGCTCACCACTCGCGCAGGCGCGCCGAGACGAGCAGGTCCTCGCCGACCGGCTCGCAGTTGAAGGTCAGCGCCCGCATCGCCTCCGATATCCGCTCCACGCCCTCGCCCTCGAGCGGGTCGCGCGCGGAGGATCCGCCGAGCAGGAGCGGGGCGAGGAAGAGCCGGATCTCGTCGATCTCGCCCGCGTCAAAGAACGCGCCCGCGAGGTGCGGGCCGCCCTCGAGCAGCACCGAGGAGACGCCGTCCGCGCCGAGCTGGTCGAGGCCGGAGCGAACGCGCGCCGGCTCGTTCTCGCCGGTCGCCACGATCACCTGCACGCCCGCCGCCTCGAGCGCCGCCGTGTCCGCATGCGCGGCCGCGCGCGAGACGATGACCGTGAGCGGTATTTCGGACGCCGCCGCGACCAGCTGCGAGCTCGTAGGCAGCCGCGCGAGCGTGTCGAACACGACGCGGCGCGGCTGACGCGGCAGCTCGGCGAGCTCGCCGTCGGGCCGCGCCGTCAGCTGCGGATCGTCCGCGAGCGCAGTGCCGATGCCGACGACGACCGCGTCCACAGACGCGCGCCACTCGTGTGCGAGCGCGCGGCTCGCCTCGCCGCTGATCCACTTCGAGTCGCCGCTGCTCGTCGCGACCTTGCCGTCGAGCGTCATCGCCGACTTGAACAGGATCCACGGGCGCCCTACGCGGGCGTGCTTGCGGAACGCCTGGTTGAGCAGACGCGCCGCCGCCGCGAGCTCACCGTCGGCGATCACCACGTCGATCCCCTCGTCGCGCAGGATGCCCAGGCCGCGGCCCGACGCCTTCTCCGTCGGGTCGTCCGAGGCGACGACCACGCGGCCGATCCCCGCCTGGAGGATCGCGTCGGTGCACGGTGGCGTCTTGCCCTCGTGGCAGCAGGGCTCGAGCGACACGTACAGCGTCGCGCCCGCGAGGTCCGCGAGCCCGCACGCCTCGATCGCGTTGACCTCCGCGTGCGCCCCTCCGTAGCGCATGTGCCAGCCCTCTCCGAGCACCTCGCCGTCGCGCGCGATCACCGCGCCGACGACCGGGTTCGGCTTGACCGCACCGGTCCCCTTGCGCGCGAGCTCGATCGCACGCTCGAGGTGGAGCTTGTCGGTGTCGGTGTATGTGGCCACCAGCCCAGGATAACCCGGCGTCAGCGGCCGCAGCGTCCGCCGTGCAGGCGGTAAACCGTCATCACAGGACCAGGTCGAACATAGGCCAGCGGGTAGTAGTCGAAGCTCCAGTCGAAGTTGAACGACACCGGCCGCGAGCCCGCCCCATACGGCGAAGCGCGGTAGACGACTTCGCCGTCCCGGGACAGCGCCTGGTAGTAGGCGATTGCCAGCGGGGCCGCGCGCGGGTCCGCGTACGCGCGCGCCGACTGCGTCGAGCCGCTCACGACGAAGCAGTAGCGATGCGCGCTGTAGTAGCGAAGCAGCGGAGGCGCGAGCGTGCGCTCGTAGTCCTCGATCGAGACTTCCGTGTGCGGATTCGCGATCAGCGTCCCGTCGGGCGCGATTCGCGACAGCTTCGAGCGGTACTTCGCCCAGCGGTAGGGCGCCGGGCCGCTCGTCTGCGCTCGCCGGGTTTCGCGCGCCCATTCGTCGGGCGACACCGGCTCGGCCACGATCGGCGTGCCCGCCGGCACGTGCGCGAGCATCCAAGCGCGCGTGAGGTTGCGCGTATCGGCGCGCGAGAGCACCACGCCCGCGTGCACGCTGTAGACGACGCCCTGTACGAGGAGCGCCGCCACGAACACCGCGAGCAATCCGCCGCGCAGCGCCGGAGCCCGCGCGCTCCGTGAGCGCGCGACGATCGCGCCCGCCAGCTCGAGCGCGAAGAACGCCGCCAGCAGGCAGAGCACGGGGAAGATCGGCAGCAGCCAGCGCCCGAAGTAGCGCCCCTCGGTTCCCATCAGCACGAGGAACGCGACCGGCGCCGGCACGAGCACGAGCCCGAGCGCTGGGCGCCGGCGCCAGATCACGAGCGCGCCGCCGAGCGCCGCGAGCGCGGGTACCCAGCCGAGGCCCCAGGTGAGCGACCACAGGTAGTAGGAGATGCCGCCGTTGCGTGGCGCGCCGAGCTTGCCCTGCGCTTCACCGGAGAGCGTCGACTGGCGCACGAGTTCGCGGTGGAAGTCCGAGTAGTCGAGCACCGAGTAGGGATTCGCGAGCACGAACGCCACCAGCGCGAGTGCGCCCGCGAGCGCGCACGAGAGCAGCGCATCCACGCGCCGCGGCCCGCGTTCCTCGCGGATGCGCAGCGCCGCAGCCGCGAGCAGCGGCGCGAGCACGATTCCCGCGGTGTACTTCGTCGCGCAAGCGAGCCCCAGGCCGACCCCAGCGATCGCGTAGTCGCGCGTGCGCCCCTTCGTCATCACGCCCGCCGTGCCGAGCAGCGACAGCGTCAGCGGCGCGAGCGTCGGAACGTCGTTGAGCGCGAGGTGCGCGTAGAAGACGGGCAGGAACGCCACGGCCTCGATCGCCGCCGCGATCAGCCCGACGCCGCGCCCGAACAGGCGCGCTCCGGTCAGATACAGGAGCCAGAGCGCGAGCGTGCCGAGCAGCGCTGCGGTCACGCGCGCGAGCGTGTAGACCTCTGCCGGGTGCAGCGCGAAGGTGCGCACCGCGCCCGAGCCGCCTCCGTAGGCGACCGCGAACATCCAATGCAGCAGGTACGTGAACGCGGGCGGGTTCTGGAAGTAGTGCGGGTTGAGGCTTCCGCCGAACATGCTCACCGCGCGCGGGACGAAGTGGTCCGCCTCGTCCGCGTTGTACGCGTATGGAAGCCCCTGCTTGACGCCCCACAGGCGGAGCGCGAGAGCTCCCGCGAGAAGCGCCGCGAGCGCTATCCACGCGAGCCGCCGCGAGCTGCGATCCGCCGCCGCCGCCGCGCGCGTGCCGCTCGCGAGCTGCACGCGCAGCGCAGGCCGCGCTGCGCTACGGGCAGTTGGCATAGACGGCGTAGTAGCGGCTCGTGTAGATCAGCCTGTAGCCCGGCTGCGGGATCTGGTCGTGCGGATCGTCGCCGACGTCGACTATCGCCTCGAAGAACACCGCCGCGCCGAGCGGGAACACCGCCACGCTCCCCGCCTTCAGGCGTTTCTCGAGCGTATGCGAGTGGTGCTGCACATCCGCGCGCACCTCGCTGCGGGCGATGATGTTGCCCTGCGAGACCGTCCCTAGGATCCAGCGCGCGTCGGGGATGAGCTTGTTGTTCGGCAGCGATAGCAGCGGGCAGCGGCGAAATTCGCGCCGCACTTCGGGGTTGTGGAGCGCGGCGGCGAGCCCCGTGTGGAAGTTCTCGTGGTATGCGAGCGTCGTGCGCAGAGACGTAAGGCTGAGCGTCGACGCCGCGGAAACGACGCCGAATACGACGAGCGCGAGCGAGCCGACCATCCACACGCGGCGCAACAGGCTGCCCGGCTCGAGCATCGCCCAGCCGCCCACCGTGAGCGCGCAGAACAACAGCAGCAGCGTCGCCGCGCCGAGCAGGTAACGGTCGATGACCGAGGCGCCCGCCGCGCCCTCGAGCACGTACGCACCCAGCAGCACGACGAACGCCCCGAGCGGCGCACGCGTCTGGCGGGGCGCCAGCCAGATCGCGATGAACGCGCCGATGATGCCGCCCAGCAACACCGGGAGCTTGTCGATGCGCACGCCGTAGCTCCACACCGACGCGACGACGTTCGTGAGCCCCTGCGTGCGTTCCAGTTCGGCCGCCAGCCCCGCGGTCGAGTGCAGCGAGTACGTGGGGCTGCCGGTGACGATCGCGTCGACGAGCGCCCACAGGATCGGCGCGCTGAGTGCGAGCGCGAGCAGCCGCACGGCCTCTCGCGCGGACGCGCGGTTGGTGCGCGTCGGCACGACGCACCACAGCCAGTAGACGCCGCTCAGCACCCACGCCTCGGGTCGCAAGAGACCCGCGGCAGCGAGCGCGAAGAGCACCGCCGCTCCGCGCCGCGTGCGCTGTACCTCGAGCGTCACCGCCCAGGTGATCAACGCGATGTAGGAGATGTCGAGGTAGCCCTGCGCGGCGAGGTTCTCGAGGAAGAAGCGGCTCAGAAGCAGCAGTGCCGCGACGAGTCCGACGACCGGCCCGAAGCACAACCTCCCGAGCCTGTAGAGCAACCCGACGGCGGCCGCGAACGACGCGATCGAGCCGAGCACCATCAGCCGTGCGCCGGCCTGACCGAACAGCGAGCAGAGGGCGCCGAACGCGATCGCGAGCGGGTGCTCGGTGGGACCGCGGTAGACGTGAAAGTCCGGCAGGTGCAGATGCAGCACGTCGCGTCCCCACAGCAGCGCGTAGAACGAGTCGTACGTGGGGTAGGTCGGATACGCGAAGAAACCGACGAGCGCCAGCACGCACATGACGGCGAACGCGAGGCGCGCCCACGACGCACTGTCGCCAGCGCGGAGGCGTGCCAACAAAGTCGCGCCCGGTCGCGGGCTTTCGAGCGTCGCGCTATGCATCTAAAGGGCGCCCGTCGCGAACGGCATCGACGTTGCAGTGAAGCCAATGCGGGCGGATCACGAGCCCCGCTTTGGGATACTGCGGCGAGGCAAGTCTAGGCAATCGTCCTGCCATGAAGCTCATCATCCAGATCCCCTGCTTCAACGAGGCCGGTCAGCTCCCGCAGACCTTGTCGGAGCTCCCGCGCGAGCTCGACGGATTCGACGCCGTCGAGTGGCTCGTGATCGACGACGGCTCGACCGACGACACCGTCGCCGTCGCGCGCGCCGCGGGCGTCGACCACATCGTCGAGCTCACGAACAACAAGGGGCTCGCCAGCGCCTTTCAGGCCGGCATCGACACCGCCCTGAAGCTCGGCGCCGACGTGATCGTGAACACCGACGCCGACAACCAGTACTACGGCCCCGACGTCGAGCGCCTCGTGCAGCCGATCCTGCGCGGCGACGCGGACATGGTCATCGGCGACAGACAGGTCATCGACATCGAGCACTTCTCGCGGCTCAAGAAGCTCCTCCAGCGCGTCGGCTCGTGGATCGTGCGGCAGGCCTCCTCGACCTCGGTGCCAGACACGACGTCGGGCTTTCGCGCGTACAACCGCGAGGCCGCGATCGGGATCCTCGTGGTGTCGAAGTTCACCTACACGCTCGAGACGATCATCCAGGCGGGCAAGCTCCTCGTCGCGATCGACCACGTTCCCGTGCGCACCAACCCCAAGACGCGCGAGTCGCGGCTGTTCCCGTCGATGGGCGCGTACGTTCGCCGAAACGCCGTCTCGATCTTCCGCATCTACGCGCAGTACGAGCCCCTGCGCGTGTTCTGGAGCCTCGCGCTGCTGATCGGGCTCGCGGCGTTCGCCGTGTGGGTGCGATTCACGGTCGCCTACGCCGAAGGCAACGGCAAGGGACACGTGCAGTCGCTGATCCTCGGCGCGGTCCTATTCATCGCTGCGATCGTCCTGTGGGCGCTCGGCGTGATCGGCGACCTGCTCGCAGCGCAGCGCGTGATGACGCAGAGGACCTTCGAGCGCATGCGGCGGGTCGAGCTCGAGCTGGGTGTTCCGCCCTCGCACTACGAGCTGGGCGCCGCGCGCGCCGACGCGCGCGCAGCGCTCGCCGGCGGCGCAAAGCCGGCCGCTGCTCCCGCGGGCGCCCCCGCGGCCGCTGCGGGCGCTGCCGCGGCTCCTGCCGCCGCACCTGCTGGCCCCGCCGCCGCGCCACCGGAGGGCGCCCCGGCACCGGCCGGCCCCGCGCCGGCACCCGCCGGGGCGCCCTCGGAGGCGAGCGCGGGTGATACTCCGAACGCACCAGGACAGGCGGTGGACGAGCCCGAGGCAGTTCGCCTGTGAGCGGCGTAACCCTGTCGCGCGACGGGGTCGTAACGGGCAATACGTACGACAAGTACGGCTCGACCAATCCGGTCGTCCGCCGCCTGATGGCGCGCTTCGATCGCGACCTCGACGAGCTGCTCGCGCGCGCGCAGCCGGCGTCGGTCGTGGACGTCGGATGCGGCGAGGGCGTGCTCGTGCAGCGCTGGGCGAAGCGCCTCGGCGCGCACGCGCGGATCGTGGGCCTGGACCTCGAGGAGGAGTCGATCCAGGCGGGCTGGGCGCGGCACCGCGAGCCGAACCTCTCGTACGAGATCATGCGCGGCGCGGAGATCCCGTTCGCCGCGAACGAGTTCGATCTCGCGAGCGCGATCGAGGTGCTCGAGCACGTCCCCGACCCGGAGGCGACGCTGGCGGAGATGGCGCGCTGCGCGCGCGGCCACCTGCTCGCGAGCGTGCCGCGCGAACCGGTGTGGCGCATGCTCAACATGGCCCGCGGCGCGTACGTTCGTGAGCTCGGCAACACGCCGGGGCACATCAACCACTTCTCCAAGCGCTCGTTCGCGCGACTGCTCGCTCGCCACGGCGATGTCGTGGAGCTGCGCTCGCCGTTCCCCTGGACGATGGCGCTTGTCGCGCTCTAGAGCGAAGCCGCGCAGCTACGGGGCGGGTGCGCGGATCCTGTCGGTCGGGATCGCGTCCACCGGACTGCTCACGCTCGCGTACTTCTCGATCTCGAGCCACGTGCTCGGTGGCGCGTCTGCGTCGCGGATCGCGCTGCTGTGGTCGGTCATGTTCGTACTGATCTCGGTGCTCTACAGGCCGACCGAACAGCTGCTCTCGCGCACGATCGCCGAGCGCCGAGCGTACGGGCATGCCGAGCACCCGTTGCGCATCCCGCTCGCGATCCAGGGCACGGTCGCGGCCTGCTTCCTGGTCATCGCACTCGCGCTGAAAGGGACGATCACCAACCACGTGTTCGACGGCTCGGGCGCGCTCTACACGGTGCTCGTCGTCGGCACGCTCGCGTACGGCGCGAGCTACTTCGCGCGCGGCTGGCTGGCGGGGCACGAGTACTTCGCGCTGTACGGCGGCCTCGTGCTGATGGAGGCGATCTCGCGCCTGTGCTTCGCGCTTGCGGTCGCGGTCGGGATCGCGAGCGGCCAGACGGCGGTCGCGATCGGAATCGCGGCCGCGCCGCTGGTGTCGCTGGTGGTCGTGCCGGCGGCGTTCGCACGCCGCGGAAGCGAGCGGATGCACCGCGCCGAGCGCATCACTCAGGACGCCGGGATCACGGTGGACGAGGCCGACGCCGCGCTCGCGGGACCCGGCACGGAGGGTGTGCAGGAGGCGGCTGGCGGATCTTCGATCGGTCACAGCGAGCTCTCCCTGCGGCGCGGAGGCGGGTTCGCGGGCTGGGTGTCGGGAATCATGCTCTCCGAGCAGACGCTGCTGAACGCGGCGGTTCTGACCGTCGCGGGGACCGCGGCGGACAAAGCGCTTGCCGGCGTCGTCTTCCAGGTGCTGCTGATCGCGCGCGCGCCGCTACAGCTGTTTCAGGCGATCCAGACGTCGCTGCTCCCGCATCTCACCGGCCTCGAGGCGCGCGCCGGCCACGCTGCGTTCGCACGCGCGGTGCGCACGACCGTGCTCGCGATCGCGGCCTTCGCGAGCGCGGTCTCGCTGGGCCTGCTCGCGATCGGCCCGTTCGTGATGCGCCACCTGTTCGGCCAGCACTTCGCGTACGACCGCTTCGGGCTTGCGCTCGTCGGTGTCGGCATGGGGCTGCACCTCGCCTGCGGCGCGCTCAACCAGGCGGCGCTGGCGCGCGACGAGGCGCGCGCGGCGGCGCTTTGCTGGCTCGCGGCGGCGGGCGTGTTTCTCGCCTGGATGCTGAGCGGCGCCATCGGCGACGAGCTCGCGCGAACCGAGGTCGGCTACGCGGGCGCCACGGCGCTGCTCGCGGCGCTCCTGTGGGGCGTGTACCGGCGCGGGCTGCCCGGGCGCGGGACGCGTGCGGCGCCGGCCGTGGCTCAGAGGGCTCCGACGGAAAGCGCGATCTCGCGGTAAGCGGCGGCCGGCTCGGGCGCGCCGAAGATCGCGTTGCCGGCGACGAACACGCGCGCGCCGGCGGCGAGAGCGCTCGGCGCGGTGCGCGGATCGATGCCGCCGTCGACCTCGACGGCGACGTCCGGACCGACGGCGTCGCGGACGCGCGCGACCTTCTCGGGCGAGCGCTCGATGAACGGCTGCCCGCCCCAGCCCGGATTGACGGTCATGCACAGCGCGAGGTCGAACTCGCCGGACAGCTCCGCGTAGGCGTCGACGGCGGTCGCCGGATTGATTGCCACGCCGGCGCCCGCGCCGTGCTCGCGAATGAGGCCGACGGCTCGTGCGAGGTGCGGAGTGGCCTCGGCGTGGACGGTGATCGAGTCGGCGCCGGCGGCGGCGAAGTCGCGCACGTGGCGCTCGGGGCGCTCGATCATGAGATGCACGTCGAGCATCGCCCCCGCCGCGCCGGTCTGCTCGCGCAGGCCCGCGACGACGATCGGACCGACGGTGATCGGCGGCACGAAGTGCCCGTCCATGACGTCGACGTGGATCACCCGCGCGCCGGCGGCGAGCACCTCCGCGACCTGTTCGCGGAGCCTGCCGAAGTCGGCGGAGAGGATCGACGGCGCGACGCGGATGCCGCCGAGGAGCGAGCGCGCGAGCTCGCCCCCGGCGGGCGTCGCGCCCTGTCCTGGATCCTCGGCGTCCTGGAGAGGGATGCTCGCCTTCCAGGCTCGCCTAGATCGGCTGCAGCATCGAATCGCCGCAGTGGTTGCACTTGAGGACCGCGGTCGAGGACATCCTCACGATCGTCGAGTGCTCGCCGCAGTTCGGGCACACGGAGGTGAGCTCGAAGCGGTGCAGGCAGTACACGCAGCGGTAGCGCCCGGGGAGGTTGGTCGGCCGCAGCCACGGCTCCGAGCAGTTCGGACAGCGCGGGCCGAGGTCGACCGCCGGCTCCGCTGCGGCAGCGCGATCGGGCTCCATATCAGCTCCGGCGGAGCCTCGCGATGAAGAAGCCGGCGGTGCGGTCGCGGTGCGGCAAGGTGAGCACGCAGCCCGGGGCGCGGGCCCGCGGGACCGCATACGCGGGCAGCTCGGCCGCGAGGTCGTCGAGGGCAAAATCGGCGTGGGAGTCGAGAAACTCGGTTATCACGTGCTCGTTCTCGGGGCTCGAGATCGTGCAGGAAGAGTAGACAAGCACGCCGCCCGGACGAAGCGCCTGTGCGCCCGCCGAGAGGATCGCGAGCTGGCTCGCGGACAGCGCGGCGACATCCTCGGGCTGAAAGCGCCAGCGCAGGTCGGGGCGCGCCGCGAGCGTGCCGAGCCCGGAGCACGGCGGGTCGACCAGCACGCGGTCGTAGCGCTCGGCCGCGGGCCGCGGGGCGATCGCGTCGGCGACCTCGACGCGCGCGTTGCCGGCGCGCATCCGCGTGATCGTCCTCGCGAGCTCCTGCGCGCGCGCACGGCTCCGCTCGATCGCGACGACCTCCCCGCGCGCCTGCATCAGGGCCGCGAGGTGCGTCGTCTTGCCCCCTGGCGCCGCGCACAGGTCGAGCACGCGCTCACCCGGCGCGGGAGCGAGCGAGCGGGCAACGTGCATCGCCGCGCGCGACTGCGCGATGCAGGCGCCGACTCGCCAGAGCTCAGAGCCCTGGAGGTCAAACGCGCCGTCCAGCACCACGGCCTCGGGCAGCGCGGGGTCCGGGTGCGCCCCGAGCGGTGCGTGGCGGCGGAGCTCGTCGATCAGCGCAGTCGCGTCGGTGACGAGCGTGTTTGCGCGCAGCGCGAGCTCGGACGGCTTGTTTCCGGCCGCCATCAGGGCGCGCGCGTCCGGTGCTCCAAGCTGCTCCCACCACGCGCGCGCGACCCAGTCGGGGTGGGAATGCATGACGGCGGCGTGCTCGGGGGTGTCGTCGCTGAGGTCCGCGAACAGCGCTTCGCGGCCCTCGCGCGCGGCGCGTCTCAGCACCGCGTTGACGAGCCCGTGGCCCGCGCGCGCCGAGCGCTTCGCGAGCTCCACCGCATCGGCGACCACGGCGCGGTCGGGAGCGGCGTCGAGATAGCAGAGCTCGTACAGCCCGAGCCGCAGCGCGGCGAGGATCGGCGCGTCGAGGCTCGCGGGGTCGCGTTCGGCGAGCCGCGCGACGAAGTGGTCGAGCGTGCGCTTGCGCTGGACGGCGCCGTAGGAGAGGCGCATCGCGAGCGCGCGGTCGCGCCGGTCGAGCGTCGCCGCGCGCGCGGTCAGCGCGCGGTCGGCGAAGTCGCCGTGCTCGAACACGCGGCGCAGCACGTCGTACGCGCAGCGGCGCGCGGGGGCGACGGACGGCTGCGACTTGCCGGCCATGAGACGGATGATCGCGTGCGGTCGGTCCGAGCGTGCGCTCGGTCCGAGCGTGCGGTGCAGGCCGAGCGTGCGGTGCAGGCCGAGCGCGCGGTGCAGGCCGAGCGTGCGGTGCAGGCCGCGCGCGCGGTCAGCCCGCGCGTGCGCGCTCCCCGGGCGCGAGAACGAGCGCGAGGTCCTCGGCGAGCGCTCGGGCCTCGTCGCTCGCGAGCGTCGCGGTTGTGATCCGGACGGCGGGCGGGCTGCCGGGCAGGCGGTAGGGCTCGCCAGGCGCGAGCACCCAGCCGCGCTGGAGCAGCGCGCCGACGACCGCGGACTCATCCGCGACGGGCACCCACACGTTCAGTCCGCACGCGCCGCTCGCGGCGATGCCGCGCTCGGCGAGGCGCTCGCGTAGGCACTCGCGTCGCTGCGCGTAGATCTCCGCGGCACGCGCGATCGAGCCCGTCACGGAGGCGTCGCTCCAGAGGGCGACGACGAGCCCCTGCAGCACGTGGCTGACCCAGCCCGGACCGCAGCGCTGGGCCCCCTCGACGAGCGCCGTGGTGCGGGCGTCGGCGGCGAGGATCGCGAGGCGGATATCCGGCCCGAGCTCCTTGGCGACGGACCGTGTCGCCGCCCACGCGCCGCCGGCGGCGGGAAGGGTGCTCTGCAGCGCGACCCCGGCCGCGTCGCCGAGGTGGTCGTCCTCAATCACGAGCACGTCGGGTGCGGCGGCGAGCACCTCGTGCAGGGCACGGGCGCGCTCGGCATCGAGCGCCGCTCCGCTCGGGTTCTGCCCGCGCGGCGTGATCACGACGGCGCGCGTGCCGCGCGCGAGCACGGCCTCGAGCTCGTCGGGGAGCATCCCTCGCTCGTCGATCGCGACCGCCTGCATCTGCAGGCCGCGCGCGCGCAACAGGTCGTACAGCGCCGCGTAGCCCGGGTTCTCGACGGCGACGCGGTCGCCCGGGCGCACGTGCACGGCGAGCACTCGCTCGATGCCGTCGAGCGCACCGCTGACGACGCACAGCGAATCCGCCGGGACGCCGGTGGCGCGGAGGCGTTCGCGCGCGAGCGCGAGCAGCTCGGGCATCGCGGCGACCTCTCCGTACAGCCTGCTCGGGACGGCCAGCGAGTGGAGCGCGCGTTCGAGGTCGGGCAGCAGCGCGGGGTCGGGGTTGCCGCGCGAGAGATCGCGCGCGCCGGGGGGCACGGGCATCAGCGCGCGCCCGCCGCCGATCGGCGGCCCCTCGCCGATGCGCGTCCCGCGCCGCTCCTCGCTGACGACGACGCCCCGGCGGCGAAGCTCGGCGAGCGCGGATGAGACGGTCACGGCGCTGAGGCCCACCTCGCGCGCCAGCGAGCGCACGGACGGCAGCCGTGCGCCCGGCGCCAGCGCGCCGCTCGCGACGCCCGCCTCGACGCTGCGCACCAGCTCGCTCGCACTCGAGCCGCCTATGCGGTACTGTTTCAGCGCAGTCAAGACACTGTACTATGACAGACTCTCCAGGCAACCCCCAGCGACGGTCCAGCGGCGGAGCCGCGGGCGATCCAGCGGCCGCCGCCCCCGATCCAAAGGCCGCCGCTCCGCGGCCCTCGGACCGCGTGCGCCTGCGGCGCCGGCGCGAGCGCGGGAGGCACGAGCGCGCGGTGATCGACGCGATCCTCGACGAGGGCCTGATCGCGCACCTCGGGATCGTCGACGGCGACGGCCAGCCGTTCGTGATCCCGACGCTGCACGCGCGCAGCGGCGATGTCGTGTACCTGCACGGCTCGGCGGCCGGACGCGCGATGAAGACGCTTGCAAGCGGCGCGGCGGCGTGCCTCACGGTGTCGCTGCTCGACGGACTCGTGCTCGCGCGCTCGGCGATGCACCACTCGGCGAACTACCGCTCGGTGATGCTGCTGGGGACCGCGCGCCTGCTCGAGGACGCCAACGCGAAGCGCGCGGCGCTCGAGGCGGTCGTCGAACACATCGTGCCGGGGCGCTGGGCGCAGGTGCGACCGCCGAGCGACAGCGAGCTGAAGGCGACGTCGGTGCTGGCGATGACGATCGACGAGGCGTCGGCGAAGATCCGCACGGGACCGCCCGTGGATGATGAGGAGGACTACGCGCTTCCGACGTGGGCGGGAGTGCTGCCGCTGCGCAGCGTTCCTGGCGCGCCCCAGCCGGACGGGCGCGTGCCCGCGGAGATCGCGGTCCCCGAGTGCGTGCGCTCCTACGCGCGCCCCGGCGCGGTCCTGCGCGCGCAGGCCTGAGCGCCCGCGCGCGCACGCCTCTCGAGCGCGCGGGGCGGTTCAGCGGCGCGGCGGAAGCCCATGCCCGCGCAGGTAGGCCGCGCCGTCCATCTCCCGTCCCCCGGGGGGCGTGACCCGAAGCAGCTCGAGCTCGCCGGGAGAGCACGCGAGCAGCAGATGCCCATCGCACGCGAGGACGCCGGCGCCGGCGTCCGTTCCCGCCTGCTGGCCGTTCTCGGATGCGAGCGCCGCGCGGTGCACGCCGAGCATCGTGCCGTCGGAGAGCGCAGCGCGGGCGCCGATGTGCGGATGCAGGGCGCGGACGACGCGCTCGACGTGAGCGGCGGGCTCGCGCGGGTCGAGCACGCGATCGGCGGCGGAGATCTTCTCGGCGTAGGTCGCCTGCGCGTCGTCCTGCTCGGTGAATTCGAGCTCACCCTCGCGTGCGCGCCGGTCGAGGGCATCGACGAGCAGCTCGCCGCCGCGCTCGCGCAGCCGCGCAGCGAGCGTTCCGTAGGTGTCGTCGGGCCGGATCTCCTCGACGGCGGTGGCGCAGACGGGCCCGGCATCGAGCCCGGCGGTCAGGCGCATGATCGAGACGCCGATGCGCGCGTCGCCGGCCATGATCGCGCGCTCCACCGGCGCGGCGCCGCGCCAGCGCGGAAGCAGCGACGGGTGCACGTTGAGGATCTCGTACGCACCGAGGAGCGGCTCTGTGATGAGTGCGCCGAAGGCGCACACGATGACCGCGTTCGGATTCGCGTCGGCGATCTGCTCGACGACCTCGGGCGAGTTGACGCGCTCCGGCTGCGCGAGTGGCAGATCGAGCTCGCGCGCCGCGCGCGCGACGGGCGGCGAGGACAGGCGCCGGCCGCGTCCCGCCGGGCGGTCGGGCCGCGTGATTACGAGCGCCGGGCGGTGCGCGCGGGCGTGGGCGAGGCACTCGAGGACCGCGACGGCGAACTCGGTCGTTCCGAGAAAGACGGTGCTCAAAGCGGACGGGCGCGCACGCGCTAGACGGCGCCGGCGGCCTCGCGCGCCTCGCGCATTGCCCGCATCGCTTCCTTGCGCGCCTCCCTGGAGATGCGGTCGAGGATGAGGATGCCGTCGAGGTGGTCGACCTCGTGCTGGATCACGCGCGCGGTCAGCGCCTCGGCCTCCAGCTCGAGCTCCGCGCCCTTCTCGTCGCGCGCACGCACGCGCACGCGCGCCGGCCGCTCGACCTCGACGTGGACGCCGGGAAGGCTGAGGCAGCCCTCTTCGGCGATCTCGAGCTCCTCGCTCGACCACTCGATCTCGGGGTTGACGAGCACCGTTACGGGGTCTTCCACGTTCACCCGGTACACGAGCACGCGGTGCAGGACCCCGAGCTGTGTCGCGGCGAGCCCGACGCCCAACGCGTCCGCCATCAGCTCCCCCATGCGCTCGACCTCGGCTGCGAGTCGCTCGTCGAACCTGTCGACCGGAACCGCGCGCGCCCGGAGCACGGGATCGCCGAGCTTGCGCACGTACGCGAGCGCCTCGTCCCGTTTTCTGCGCGTCTCAGGATCGAGCTCGGCAACCGCCGGCGCGCCCTCCTCGCGCTCGACCTCGACATCGGCCTCCTCGGAACGCGCTTGCGCGGGCGCGGCGTCCGCCGAAAGCTCGCCGACGCGCTCGCGTGTCTGCTCGTCTGCGCTCATCGGCAGCTGAGTTTAGGCCGCGTCAGCGCGCTCGCGCGTCCGTGCCGCCGTGCGGCGCCCGCGGTCCCGCACGGAAACTGTTCTGGCCGTCAGCCGCCGCGCAGGCGCGGCCTATTTCTTCTTCAGCTTGACCGTCAGCGATACGGTCGACGATCTGGGGGCGCCCCCGAGCGCGGACTGGAAGGTGAGCCTCAGGGTCACGACCACGCCCGTGTGGCGCCTGGCGGCGTTTGCGAGCGCCCTGCGGCCGGAGGCGCTCGGCTTGAACGTGATCGTGAGCGTGCCCGCCGCGCTGGCTTTCGCGCTCCCCTTCGCATACACGATCCTCGCGGGCCGGCACCTGCCGGCGAGCCTCACGTAGCCCCTCCTGCAGTTCGAGGTTCTCGCCGAGAAGACGCCGAACCTGCCGTTGGCGAAGGTCGCGAGCCAGCTGAGGGTGCCGGGGTTCGCGATAGAGACGTGGACGGTGATCGCGCCCGTGCTCGCATTGGCGGATGTCGTTGCATGCGAGAAGCTGCTGTTTGGAGCAGGGGCTACGAGAACCGATCGCTGCACCTCGGGAGCCGCGTTGTAGAGCGAGCTGCCTGGTTGATTGGCGTCGATCACACAGCTGCCGACTCCGGTGAAGCTGACGCTCGTTCCGGAGATGCTGCAGATCGCGCTCGCGGCGGCGTCGATTGTGAACGTCACAGGGTTGCCCGAAGGCCCGCCGGTGGCGGCGGCCACGTAATTCGGCCCTCCTACTCTCGTCGTGCTAGGCGGGGTGGACGTGAATTGAATTTCTTGCGACCCGCGCCCGACGATGAATTCCTGCTTGACCTGCGGGGCGGCAAGGTATTCGGCGTCGCCCGCCTGGTTGGCGTCGATCACGCAGTTGCCGACGCCGATGAAGCTGACGGACGCTCCGGAGATGCCGCAGACCGCGCTCGCGGCGGCACCGATTGTGAACGTCACGGGGTTGCCGGAGCCTCCGCCGACCGCTGTGACGGCGTACGCCGGACCACCCACCGACGCCGAGCCTGGTTCGGTCGAGGTAAATCGGATTTGCTGGCTATTGGGGACCGTCACGAGATGCGCCGTTCCCTTACTGGTGCCGTTTGAGGTGAGCACCGTGAGCGCCACGAGGTATACGCCCGCAAAAGGAAAGACGTGTTTTATGGTCAGGGATTTGGTCTCGATCGTTTCCGTTTCACCCTGCACGCCATCGTTGAACTGCCAGCTGTACCTGACTCCTGAGCCGGACGTCGAGCCGGTGGCGTTGAATTCAGCCTCGCCGGCAGCGACGCTCGCGCTCGAGAATGCCGCCGCAGGTGCTTCTCCGGCGCTGAAGTTCAGGCGCTGGAGGCACTGGTGTCCTTTGTTGCTCCACTCCTGCTGGTACCAATACTTGTGACCGTTGATTTCCTGGTTGTACTTGTATTTTTTCCCTCCAACTTCCACTTCACCGAGCGGCGTGCCGAATTCCGTCGCTTCTTCGAAGGTGCGGCACTTGTCGCCAATCTCGCCGGTGAAGAATTCGCCCCAGTCCGTCCAGCCGCCGTTCGGCTCGGGATCTGTGATCGACTCGTTGTGCTCGTGGCTCAGCCCGCCCTCGATGAGGCCGTCGGACGGTTTGCCGTTCGGGTGGTTGCCGTCGTCGCAGCCTTCGATTCCGGTGACGTACGGATCGTTCGCGTAGATCAGCACGCCGCCTTCGAGGGCGACCGCGCTGTGGTAGGCGCAATATTCGGGAAAGAGACTTCCGGCCGAGCATTCTTTGCCTCCAGCTTCGAAGCAGTCTTCGACTTCCGGCGGCGTGACCAGGAAAAACTCGTGCGCAAGATCCATCGTCAGTCCTTGCGCTTTCGCGAATTTGACCAGCTCAGCCTGGATCTGTTCGTCGTCGATACAGATCGGCGCTGCGCTGCACGAGTTGGGCGGATATGGGTCGGTGTCTTCGAATTCGCCCCCGAAGTGCGAGTCGTAGTTCGCGAATTCACCCGCCGTGTCGTTGTATTGAGTCGATACCGAGTCTGCGTTTTGGTGCCCGCCGCTGTCGTGAGCGAGGTCTTCGAAATACTGTTTGAGGCCCGGCTTGTATTCGGCGGGATACGCTTTTATGCCCCCGCCAGTCGGGCGCCAGTAGATGATGTAATTGGTGTTCGACGTCATCACCGGACCGCCGCTGTAGTCGAGGTTGGTGAAGAATTGGTCGTAGGGCTTGATCGTCGCGGCCCTGCGCAGCGGCTGGTAGCTGACCGCCCTTCCGTTCTTGAGGTGCACGATCACAGCCGATGCGGGCGCCGCCGCGACACACAGTGCAACCGCCGCGAGCAGCAACGGCGCCAGCAGGTGCGGTCTCGCTTGTCTGCAGCGACGCGCGCCCTGCACCCGCGCTGACCGGCCTGACAACCCTTTCCCCGTCCTCGCCATTTCGCGCCGCGATGCTAGTGATCGGCCCGGATCGCGGTCGCGCGCGCTCCGCTCAGGCACGCCTACCGCGGATCACGATCCTGAACGTGTGCGAGATCGCCGGCCCTCCGCGAGCCGGTTGGAACGTCACCGTGACCGCCACGGGAAGGCCGCGCCTGTGCCGCCGCGCGCTCGCGATCGCCTTGCGGCCCGCGCGGGTGGGCCTGAGCACCAGCTTGACCGAGCCGGGCGAGGCGACCGTCTCGCTGCCCTTGGCGAAGACGATCGCCGACGGCCGGCACCTGCCGCGGAGCGGTACGAAGCCCCGGCGGCATTTCGAGGTGCGCGCGCTAAAGACACCGAAGCGGCCGTTTGCGAATGTCGAGAGCCACCTGAACGTTCCGCCGGCGGGCACCGAGGCGGAGAACGTGATCACGCCGCTCGTCGGATCCACCGAATCGGTCGAGGTGAAGCTGCTGATCGCCGCGGTACCGGGCGCTCCACCCACGCCGGAGGACGCTCCCGCGGGTCCGGAGGAGTACCCCGAGAGCCCTGAGACGAGGACTGGGGGCGCCGGGGGCGGTTCGATCACGGTGACGGAGCGGGGAGCGCTCGCGCTGCGTCCCGCGCTGTCGGTGACGGTGAGCGTCACTGTGTATGTGCCGGGCGAGGCGAAGGTGTGTTCCGGCGCGACGCCCGAGCCGGCGGTGGAGCCGTCGCCGAAGTTCCATGCGAAGCTCGCTATCGACCCGTCTTCATCGCGCGAGGCGGTGGCGTTGAACGCGACCGGGCTCCCCGCGGTGGCGGTGCTCGGCGCGAACGAGAATTCGGCGATTGGCGACTCGTCGACTTCGTCGACTTCGACCACGCGCGTCGCCGTCGCGATCTGCCCGCTTTTGTCGGTCACGCGCAGCGTCACGGTGTAGGTGCCAAACGCCGCGTAGGCGTGGGTCGCCGCGGCGCCTGAAACCCCTGGCGAGCCGTCGCCGAAGTTCCATTCGTAGGCCGTGATCGAGCCATCGGAGTCCTGCGATTCGCCACCTTCGAACGTCACCGGCTGGCCGAGTTCGGGCGTGGTGGTACTAGCCGAGAATGCGGCCGTCGGCCCCTCGTCACCGGTGGCGATGAGCCGCGCGGTGCCCGCGCTCTCGCCGTCTGAGGCGAACACCGTTAGCGCGACTTCCCACTTGCCCGAGAAGCCGAATTTGTGCGAGACGGTCGGCGCGCTCGTCTCCGTCGGGGTCCCACTCCCGCCGAACTTCCAGTTGTACTCCGCGACGCCGCCGGGAGCGGTCGACGCGGCGGCGTTGAATTTCAGTTCGTTCGTCCCGCCCGCGGGTTCGCTCGTGAACGTCGCCGTCGCCGGCGCCGCCGCGGGCGTCCAGCGCTGCTTGCACTGCTTCCCTTCGTTGCTCCACTCCTGCTGATACCAGTAGTAGTGCCCGTCGATCACCTGGTTGTACTTGTATTTTTTGCCGCCGACGACGACTTCGCCGAGCGGCGTTCCGAATTCGCTGCCGGGTGCGAACGTCCTGCACTTGTCGCCGATCTCTGCACCTTCGCGGCTGAGGTCGGCCCAGCCGCTGTTGGGCTCCGGGTCGGTGACCGACTCGTTGTGCTCGTGGCTGAGTCCTCCCTCGATCACGCCGTCCGATGTCGTGCCGTTGGGGTGGTTCCCATCGTCGCAGCCAAAGTTCCCCGTCACGTAGGGATCGTTCGCGTAAACGACGACGCCCGTGGAGGCATTGAACGCGCTGTGGTAGGCGCAGTAGGCGGCGTTTTTTGCGCCCGCCGAGCATTTGCCGCCACTCGCTTCGAAGCAGTCTTCGACTTTCGGCGGCGTGAGCAGGAAGTACTCGTGCTGGAGGTCCGTCGGCAGTTTGTTGGCTTCGATGAACTTTTCGAGCTCCTGCTCGAGCTGTTCGTCGGTCAGGCAGATCGTCGCCTGTTTGCAGCCGTTGGCGGGGTACGGGTTGGTGTCCAGGAATTCGCCGCCGAATTGGGAGTCGTAGCTCGCGTGGTCGCCTTCCCAGTCGTTGTACTGGCTGGAGACCGAGTCGGTGTTCTGATGCCCGCCGCTGTCGTGGGCGAGGTCTTTGAAGTACGTGTCTACGCCCGCGCGGTATTCCGCCGGATACGAGGGCGCGCTGGAAGGTCGCCAGTAGATCGCGTAGTTCGTGTTCGACGGCATCACCGGACCGCCGTTGTAGTCGAGGTTCGAGAACAACGCGTCAAACGGGGCCGCCGTGCTGCTCGCCCCGCGCAGGGGCTGGAAGCTGAGCGCTTTGCCGTTGCGCATGTGAACGATCACGCCCCGGGCGCTCGGCGCCGCGAGCATGAGAGCGAGCAGCGCGAGCAGCGCTGAGAGGGCAGCGCGAGCAGGGGTGATCGGACCGGCGGATACGTTCCGCACGTGGTCCTACTCGGCGGCGGGCGCGATTGGCTTTAGCTCCTACGCCACAGGGCAACGAGCGGACACGTCAGGCGGGAGGTGCGATCAGGCGCTCGCGCGCAGGACCACGCGCTCGTCCCGCTTGTGTCCTGGCGTCACCACCGTCAGTACGGCGTTCAGCAAGCCGCCGCGCTCGTGCAGCAGACTACGGCCGGCCGCGTTCAGCGAAATCCGGACCCACTGCTTGTCGGCGGCCGCAATCGAGAGGACACGGCTGGTGCCGATTTCGACGCTGACGAGCCTCGCGTGTCCTTTGACACGACTCCAGCGCCGCGCGTGAAGCGTCACTTTGGCGCGGCACGCGGCGTGCCCGCCGCACCCGAGCTCGAGCAGAGCGTGACCAGTCGCGTGCACGGCGATGCGCCTGTGAAGCAGCGAGAGCACCCCTTCCGGCGTGGTCGCTTTGGATAGCCCCGGCGCGCCGGCCGCCGGGCTGCCCGGCGCGCCGCTGGCCGAGCCGGATTCCCCGGCTTCGGGCGGTGGGCCGGCAATGAGCGCCGCGTTGATGCCCGCGGTGAGTTCGGGCGCCGCGAGTGAGAGGACCGTCGCTTCCGCGAGCTTCGCCTTGTTCATGAAGAACTGCAGTTGGTAGCCAGGAGCGATGAACGCGACGACCGCTTCGCCCGAAGGAATCCCTAGCGCGAGGTATTCCCCGGTCGCATTCGCGAGCGCGCCGGACACGACTTCGTAGTTCCCTTCCCCGATCGGCCGCGCGACGATCGCAATCGCATTCTGGAGCGGCGCTCCCGTACTCGCGTCGGTGATCTTGCCCGCGATCCGCGCTCCGGGCGCGAGCCGCGCGCCGATCTTGCTGGTCGTTTCGCCCGCCGCGACGCTCACCGTGCTCGCTTCCGATTCCAGCAGCTTGCCTTCGTAGAACTGCGGGACGAGGTTGAGCCCGCTGCCGAACGGCGCTTCGAAGTGCACGATGTACTTTTCGGGTTGCAGTTCTCCGATCGCGTATGCGCCGCCGGTTTCGGACTTTGTGCAGCCAAACGCGTGTTCCGCTTCCGTTTCCGTGAGCAGTTCGATGTTCGTGGATATCGCGCACACGCGGATTCCGACGAGCGGGGTTCCGGACGACGCTTCCGTGACCACGCCCGAGATCGAGCCGAACGTTTCTGCGCGCGCGGAGCCGGGCAGCACGAGGGCGCATGAGAGCAGTGCCGCGAGCGCCGGAAGGGCCTTGCGACCTTGCACGCCGGGCCAGCTTTCTCGTCGATCCCCCGCCATTAGGCCGCCAATCGTTCTCGCGCGGACGCTAGCACGCGCGTCCAGTTACAGATCGTCATCAGTGTGGTTCGACGTCGACGCTGAACGTGACGCCTCCGTGCGACGTGTCAGCGGCGACGGCGGTGAGCGCATCGCCCACCGCCTGCACCGCCCCGTCGCGCTCGTGAGCCTTGACGAGCAGGATCTGCCGCTCGCGCCCGCGCAGGCGGAAGAGCGCCGCCGGCCCGAGCACCGCGGTCTTTCCGCCGGCGCTCCACGCCCGGGGCAGACGTGCGCGAACCGCGCCCGCCGCCGCGCGCGCTGGTGCGGCCGACGCGGCGGAGCAGGTGACCCTGATCAGCGTCGAGAACGGCGGGTAGCGCAGCCCGCGCCGGCGCTCGAGCTCGCCCGCGATGAATCCCTCGCTGTCGTGCTGAGCGGCGTGCAGGATCGAGCGCGCGTCCGGAGCGATCGTCTGCACCAGCACCTCGCCTGAGCCACCGCGGCCGACGCGCCCCGCGAGCTGCGCGATCAGCGCGAACGTGCGCTCCTCGGCGCGGAAATCGGGGAACCGGAGCGTCGCGTCCGCGTCGAGCACGACGCCGAGCGAGATGTCCGGGAAATCGTGGCCCTTCGCAATCATTTGCGTGCCGATCAGCACCCCGCAGTCCGCCGCCCCGAAGCGGTCGAGGACGGCCGCGGCGCCCGTTCCGGCGGTCGCCGCGCGCGCATCCGCGGCGGCGTCGGCGTCGAGTCGGAAGACGGGAAACTCACCGTCGTCGAGGACCGCCGCGAGCTCGTGTGCGAAGCGCTCCGTGCCGGCGCCGTGGCGGGCGACGGCCGTAGAGGAGCACGCCCCGCAGCGAACCGGCGTGGCCTCGCGGTGGCCGCAGTGGTGACACGCGAGCATGTCGCTCGCGCGGTGGAGCACGAGCGCGACGTCGCATTCGGGGCAGCACCACACGCGCCCGCACGAGCGACAGGAGAGAAAGTTCGACCAGCCACGGCGGTTGAGCAGGACGATCGCCTTGCCCCGCTCCGCGCGCACCGCCGCAAGTGCGCCGGCGGTCAGCGGATGCAGGCCGTGGCTGTGCTCGCGCATGTCGAGCACCCGCACCTGCGGGAGCGCGCGGCCGTCGATGCGGCGTGGCATGTGAAGCCGCTCGACGCGCTCGACGCTCTCCGCGCGCGGCGTCGCGCTTCCCAGCAGCAGGAGCGCCCGCGCTCTGCGCGCACGCTCCGCCGCGACCTCGCGCGCGTCGTAGCGCGGGTCGCCCTCGTGCTTGTACGAGGAGTCGTGCTCCTCGTCGACGACGAGCAGCCCGAGATCCGCCACGGGCGCGAACACCGCTGAGCGCGGCCCCACACAGATGCGCGCCTCGCCCTCGCGCAGGCGGCGCCACTCCGCGTAACGCTCGGAGGGACGAAGCTGAGAGTGCAGCACCGCGACCGTCTCCCCGAAGCGCTCGACGAAGCGCACGCACGTCTGCGGTGTGAGAGCGATCTCCGGAACCAGCACGATCACGCCCCTCCCCTGCTCGAGCGCGATCGCAGCCGCCTGCATGTACACCTCCGTCTTGCCCGACCCCGTCACCCCGTGCACGAGCCGCTGCGCGCCGTGAGAAGACCGCAGCGCCTGCCCGAGCGCGGCGATCGCGGCCTGCTGGTCGTCGGTGAGCGCGGGCGGGGGCGAACCGCCGGCGGGCGTGGCACGCGGCGGCCGCGCCTTCGCGCCGCGGCGCCGGCCGCTGCGCCGCCGGCGTGCGTCGGGAGGCAGCACCAACGACAGCGCGCGCGCCGGCGTCGAGCAGTACTCGCGCGCTACCCACTCCGCGAGCGCGACCATCTCCGGCGAGGTCCCGAGCTCGAGCGCGCGCAGAGGGGCGAGCAGGCGGTCGTCGGGCAGCTCGCTGCCCTCGGAGACGCCGACGACCACCCCGACGACCTCCTGCCTGCCGAACGGCACGACCAGCATCGAGCCGACGCCCACGCCCTCGAGGTCGCTAGGCAGGCGATAGTCGAACGGCCCGCGCAGGGAACGCGCGCTGGTCAGCGGCTCGACGTGTGCGACCTGAGGCACACGGTCGAGGCTAGGTCAGGGCCCGGCGGCAGCGCGCAGCGCTTGCGATTAGGAGAGCCCGGCGGCGGCCCGCAGCGCCTGCGCCTTATCGGTGCGCTCCCACGTGAAGTCGTGGTCGTCGCGGCCGAAATGCCCGTACGCGGCCGTCTTCTGGTAGATCGGGCGGTGCAGTTTGAGCTCCTCGCGGAACGACCCCGGGCGCAGGTCGAACACCTGCTCGACCGCCTTCGCGATCTGCCCACGCGAGGCGCCCTGCTCGGTCCCGAACGTCTCCACCATCACCGATACGGGGTGCGCGACGCCGATCGCGTACGCGACCTGGACCTCCGCGCGCTCGGCGAGGCCCGCAGCGACGATGTTCTTTGCGACCCAGCGGGTGGCGTAGGCGGCGGAGCGGTCGACCTTCGAAGGATCCTTGCCTGAGAACGCCCCGCCGCCGTGGCGCGCCATGCCACCGTAGGTGTCGACGATGATCTTGCGCCCTGTCAGCCCGCAGTCGCCCATCGGCCCCCCGATCACGAAACGTCCCGTTGGGTTGACAAGGAAGTTCTTTACAAGAACCTTCTCCTCATAGAGGTCCGACGGCAGCACCGGCCGCAGAACGTGCTCGATCAGGTCCGGCTTGATCAGACTCTCGCAGTCGATCCCGTCGGCGTGCTGAGTGGAGATCAACACCTTCACGATCTCGACCGGCTTGCCGTCCCGGTAGCGCACCGTGACCTGCGTCTTGCCGTCCGGGCGCAGGTACGGCATGACCTCGGCCTTGCGAACCTCCGAGAGGCGCTTGGCGAGCTTGTGGGCGAGCGAGATCGGCAGCGGCATGAGCTCTTCGGTCTCGTTCGAGGCGTAGCCGAACATCATCCCCTGGTCGCCCGCGCCGGCGACGTCGAGCTCGTCTTCGTCCGCCGGGTCGTGGCGCGTCTCATACGCCGCGTCGACCCCCTGCGCGATGTCCGGCGACTGCTTGTCGATCGCGTTGATGACCGCGCACGTGACGCAGTCGAAGCCGTAGTCGGCGTTGTCGTAGCCGATCCGGCGCACGGTCTCGCGCGCGATTTCCTGGATGTCGACGTACGTCTGCGTCGTGATCTCGCCGGATACGACGATCAGTCCAGTGTTGACGAGGGTCTCGCACGCAACGCGCCCGTACGGGTCATCGCTGAGCACGGCGTCGAGCACCCCGTCGGAGATCTGGTCGGCGATCTTGTCGGGATGGCCCTCCGTGACCGACTCGGAGGTGAAGAGGAATTCGTTGTCTTGCGTCTCACTCATGGCCGCCGCTCGCGCGCTCCGCTCTGTCGTTGGGCAAAAGCCGCAAGAGTGTAGCGGCGCCCTGCGCTCCGGCTATCGCCGGCCGCGAGACGCCGCGGCGGTCAGCGCGGCGCGCTTGCCCGCGCGCTGTCCGCGCTCGACGAAGTCGATCACCAGCGGCACTCCCTCCATGCCGTAGCGGCTGCGCAGCCGGTTCTCGAGGAAGTACGCGTAATCCCGCGTCACGCGTTTGCGCGAGTTGACCTGGATCGCGAAGCGCGGCGGCCGCTCGCCGACCTGGGCCATGTAGAGCAGTTTCAGCCTGTGTCCCGCAGCGCCTCGCGCCGTCCCCACCGGCGGCTGGCGCGCCTGCACCGCCTCGGCGAGGAAGCGGTTGAGCTCCGGGGTGGGGATGCGCCCGCACATGCGGTCGCCCAGCGCGATCGCCTCCGTGAGCAGCCGCGCGACGTGGCGGCCCGAGAGCGCGCTCGCCGTGAGCACGCGCGGGCGCAGGCGCAGGCGCTCGCCGACGCGCGCCCGAATCCGCTCGAGATCCTCCTCGCCGCCCTCGTTCACGTCCCACTTATTGAGCACGATCATCGTCGCGCAGCCCGCCTTCATCGCGAGCTCCGCGACGCGTACGTCCTGCGCTGTCACGCCGTCGACCGCCGAACACACGACCAGCGCGACGTCCGCGCGCTCGGTCGCCCGCCGCGAGCGCAGCGAGGTGTAGTACTCGACCGAGTCCGCGACCTTCGCCGCACGCCGCAGTCCCGCGGTGTCGATCAGGACGAGCGCCCGGCCCTCGTGCTGCATCGGCGTGTCGATCGCGTCGCGCGTCGTGCCGGCGCGCTCGGAGACGATCACGCGCTCGCTGCCGAGAAAGCGGTTCACGAGCGAGGACTTGCCCACATTCGGCCGGCCTATCACCGCGAGACGTACGACGTCCGCGCGCCGCGGCCGCTCTTCGCTCTGCGCGACCACGTCCTCGCCCTCGGCACCCGCGTCCGGGCCCTCGCCGTCCGCTAGCGCGCCCTCGGCACCCCCGTCCCGGCCCTCGCTATCCCCTAGCGCACCCTCGCCGTCCGCGCGCGCGTCGTCGCCGTCGGCTAGCGCGCCCTCTTGGCCCGCGCCCACGGCGTCCGCGCCCTCCCCGCCGGCGCCCGCGCCGGACGGGCCGGCGGCCGCGCGCAGCAGCCCGACGATCTCATCGAGCAGATCCCCCGAGCCGAGGCCCTGCGCCGCCGAGACCGCCACCGGCTCGCCGAGCCGCAGGCCGTGGAACTCCGCCGCGAGCGGGATCTCATCGCGCGTGTCGACCTTGTTCGCCGCGACGATCGCCGGCACGCCGGCGCGGCGAAGCTCATGAGCCAGCTCATCATCGCCCGCACGCAGGCCCGCGCGCGCGTCGACCACGAGCACGGCGACGTCGGCCTCGGCGAGCGCCGCGCGAGCCTGCTCGCGGACCTGTCCCGCGAGCGTCCCGGCGTCGGAGAAGTCGACACCGCCCGTGTCGATGAGCTTGAACGACAGGCCGTTCCACTCGCAGTCCACCTCGTTGCGGTCGCGCGTCACCCCGGGCCGCTCGTGCACGACCGCGGTGCGCGTGCCCGACAGGCGGTTCACGAGCGATGACTTGCCGACGTTCGGATAACCGATTACCGCGACCTTCACCTGCCCAGTATGACCGTGCTCTCTCAGCTGCCCGCGAGGGCCGCGCGCGCGAGCTGCGCGATCTTCGCGACGACCGTCTCAGCGGACAGGCCGGTCGTGTCGATCACGATCGCGTCCGGCGCCGGCGCGAGCGGCGAATGGGCGCGCGTGGAATCGCGGGCGTCGCGTCGCGCCTGCTCCGCGCGCACCGCCGCCTCGTCGGCCCCGACCTGCGCCGCCCGCCGCCGCGCGCGCTCGTCCGCGCGCGCCGTGAGGAAGACCTTCAGCTCCGCTTCGGGCGCGACGACCGTGCCGATGTCGCGCCCCTCGGCGACCCAGTCGCCGCTCGCGAGGAGCGCGCGCTGCTTGGCGACGAGCGCCTCGCGCACACCCGGATCGGCGGCCACGCGCGAAGCCGCACCCGACACCTGGTCGCTGCGGATCTCCTCGCTCACGTCGCTGCCGTCGAGCAGCACGCGCTCGCCCGTGAAGCGAATCTCGGCCGCGCGCGCCAGCGCCGCCGGCTCGGCGTCCGGCGAGGCGAGGCTCAGCAGGCCCACGCAGCGATACATCGCGCCGCTGTCCAGGTACGAGCGTCCGAGCTCGCGAGCGAGCTCGCGCGCGACCGTCGACTTGCCCGCGCCGGCCGGCCCGTCGATCGCGATCACCACCGTGCGCTCACCCCGGAGCCAGTCGCGCGAGGTCCTCGGCGAAGCCCGGATACGACACGGCGGCGGCCTCCATGCCGAGGACCTCGACCCCCTCGTCCGAGGCGAGCCCCGCGACCGCGCCCAGCATCGCCAGCCGGTGGTCGCCGCGCGCGTCGATCGCACCGCCGCGCAGACCGCCCGAGCCGCGTACGGCGAACCCGTCGGGCGTCGCCTCGATGTCCGCGCCGAGGCCGCGCAGCCCCTCGACGACGCCCTCGATGCGGTCGGACTCCTTGACGCGCAGCTCCTGCGCGCCGCGCACGATCGTCTCGCCCTCCGCGAAGCAACCCAGCAGTGCGACCAGCGGCAGCTCGTCGATCGCCAGCGGCACCTCGTGGGGCTCGACGACGGTTCCCTCGAGCGCGCCGTGTGCGACGTCGAGATCGCTCACCGGCTCGTCCCGCGCGAGCGCCGCGCCCTCCTCCTCGAGGTCCCCGAGCACGATCCCGCGCATCCGCCGCACGATCTGGAAAAAGCCCGTTCGCGTCCAGTTGACGCCAACGTCGCGGATCAAAAGGCGCGAGCGCGGCACGAGCACGCCGGCCGCCACGAGGAACGCCGCCGAGCTCGCGTCGCCGGGAACGCGGATCGATCCCGGCAGGAGCTCGTCCACGTTCACGACCCGCACCTCGCGCGCTTGCCGGCTCACCGCGACGCCGGCCGAGAGCAGCATGCGCTCGGTGTGGTCGCGGCTCTGCGCGGGCTCGCGCAGGCTCGTCGTGCCGTCGGCCGCGAGCGCCGCGAGCAGGACGCACGACTTCACCTGTGCGCTCGCGACCGTGAGCGTGTAGGAGATCGCGCGCAGGCGCGCGCCGCGGATCTGCAGCGGCGGCAGGCGCCCCTCGCGCGCGCTCACCTCCGCTCCCATCAGCGCCAGCGGCTCCGCGATGCGGTCGACGGGGCGCCGGCGAATCGACTCGTCGCCGTCGAGCGTGAACGAGTGGCCGTCCTGCGCCGCGAGCCAACCAGGCAGCAGGCGCAGCAGCGTGCCGGCGTTGCCGACGTCGATCGCACCGTCGGGCACGAGCGCATCGCGCAGGCCCGTGCCGCGCACGACGACCTCCCCTTGGCGCACCTCGACGAGCGCGCCGAGCGCGCGCACGGCGTCGAGTGTCGAGTTCGTGTCGGCCGCGTGCAGGAAGTGCTCGATGCGCACCGGCTCCGAGGCCATCGCGCCGAGCAGCGCCGCGCGGTGCGAGATCGACTTGTCCGTCGGTACGCGGATCTCGCCGCTGAGGCCGCGCGAGGGCTCGAAGCGCACGTTCACCGCGCACCCCCGTCAGCGGCGCGCCGCGTTGCGCGGGTCACGCCCGCGCCACCGGGAAGCCGAGCTCCGCGATCAGCTCCTGCGCCCGCGCGGACGCCTCCTCGCCGCCGATCCACAGCGCGATCACGCCCTGGCGGTTGTCCTCGGAGGGCGCGAGCGCCATGTCGTGGATGTTCACCCCGGCGCGGCCGAGCGCGAGCGCGATTTCGGCGATCACGCCCGGGCGGTTCGGGACTGAGGCGCGCAGCTCGTGCACCGGACCACCGAGGAGACCCGCGCCGAGCAGCGCCAGGTGATCGCGGCGGGCGTGCTCGTTCCAGTCGGCGACCGCCTGTGCATCGCCGCCCGCGAGCGCCGCGCGGACCGCCGCCAGGTGCTCGGCGAAGGTGTCGATCGCCTCCGTGAGCGCGTCGCGGTTGGACATGTAGATGTCGACCCAGATCGAGCTGTTCGCGCCGGCGACGCGCGTCGCGTCGCGAAAGCTCGGGCCCACCGAGGGCAGGCGCAGCGGCTGCTCGGAGCCGAGCGCGCTCGCGGCCTGCGCGACGAGGATGTTCGCGAGCACGTGTGGCAGCTGCGAGACGCATGCGAGCAGGCGGTCGTGCGTGTCCGCGTCGATCGCCGTGGGGCCCGCGCCGATCGCCGTCAGCAGGCGGTGCAGGCGCTCATAGAGGACACCGGCCGTGCTGCCCTGCGCAGGGGTCAGGTACCAGACGGCGCCGTCGAACAGATCGGCGCGCGCGTGCTCGACCCCGGACGTCTCCGCGCCCGCGAGCGGGTGGCCGCCGATGAAGCGCTCGTCACTGCCAGCGTCGATCACCACGCGCTTGGTCGAGCCGACGTCGGTGACGACGCAGTCCGGACCCGCCGCCGCGAGCGCCTCGCGGACCGCGTCTTTGAGGGCGCCAACGGGGGTCGCGACGAACACGACGTCGGCATCGCCGACCGCGCTCGCGACGTCCGGCGCGTCGCTGTCGATCACGCCGAGCTCGAGCGCCTTCGCGCGTACGCGCGCGTCGGCGTCGTAGCCGCACACCGTCGCGTTCGCCCGCTGCCGAGCGGCGAGGCCGATCGAGCCGCCGATCAACCCGACGCCGAGTAGCGCGACCCGCATCCGCGTCAGCGCGCGGCCGTCCGCGCCGTGGCGGCGCTGCGCTCGCGGACCGACTCCGCCAGGCCTTCGAGCACCGCGACAGTCGTGTCCCAGGCGATGCAGCCGTCCGTGATCGACTGGCCGTACCGAAGCTCGGCGCCGGGGCGTAGATCCTGGCGCCCGGCAACGAGGAACGACTCCAGCATCACGCCGACGATCGCGCCGTTGCCCTCCGCGATCTGCCGGCCGACCTCGGCCGCGACGTGGGGTTGGCGCGCCGGGTCCTTGCCGCTGTTGTCGTGGCTCAGATCGATCATCACCCGCTGCGGCAACCCCGCCGCAGCCAGCAGCTCGAGCGCCGCGCGCACGTGCGCGGCGTCGTAGTTGGGCTCGTCCTTGCCCCCACGCAGGATCACGTGGCAGTCGGCGTTGCCGCGCGTGTACAGGATCGCGGGCGTGCCCTTCGGGTCGATGCCCGCGAACGCGTGCGGGACCGCCGCGGCGCGCACGGCGTCGACAGCGACCTGGACGTTGCCGTCGGTGCGGTTCTTGAAGCCGACTGGCATCGACAGCCCGGACCCGAGCTGCCGGTGGGTCTGGCTCTCCGTCGTGCGCGCCCCGATCGCGCCCCAGGCGACGGCGTCGGAGATGTATTGCGGCGTGATCGGGTCGAGGAACTCGCAACCCACCGGCAGGCCGAGATCGAGCACGCCGAGCAGCACGCGCCGCGCGAGGTGCAGGCCGCTGTTGACATCTCCCGAGCCGTCGAGGTGCGGGTCGTTGATCAGCCCCTTCCAACCGGTCGTCGTGCGCGGCTTCTCGAAGTACACGCGCATCGCGATCAGGAGCTCGTTGTTCAGGTCGCGCGCGAGCTTCGCGAGCCGCTGCGCGTAGGCGAGCGTCGCGTCGGGATCGTGCACGCTGCAGGGCCCGACGATCGCGAGCAGCCGCGCGTCCGCGTGATCGAGCACGGCTTGGATCTCGCGGCGCCCGTCGATCACGACGCTCGCCTGCTCGGCGCCCAGCGGCAGCTCGTCCAGCAGCCTGTCCGGCGCGAGCAGCGGAACGACGCGCTCGATCCGCTGGTCGCGGACGTAGTCGGCCGAGCGCGCGTCGGCGCGCGCCTGATCAGACAAGAGCCGGCTCCCTGCCCGTCGCAGGGGGCCCACTCCTCGCGGGCTGCCCGCCCGTCGCCGGCTCGCTGTCTGTCGCGGGCTCCCCGCTCCTCCCGGGCTGGTGCACGGACAGCGCCTTGCGGGCGAGCGCGGCGGCCTGCGTGACGGCGGCTGCGTACGCGCCGAAGTCCTCCCCGCGCAGCGCCTGCGGACCGTCGCAGATCGCCTCGTCGGGGTTCGGGTGCACCTCGACGATGATCCCGTCGGCTCCGACGGCGGCCGCGGCGAGCGAGAGCGGCAGCACGAGGTCGCGCCGCCCGGCCGCGTGGCTCGGGTCGACGACGACGGGCAGGTGCGAGAGCTCCTTGAGCACGGGGACGGCCATCAAATCGAGCGTGAAGCGGTACGCGGTCTCGAACGTGCGGATGCCGCGCTCGCAGAGGATCACGTTGGGGTTGCCCTCCTTGAGGATGTACTCGGCCGCCATCAGCAGCTCGTCGAGCGTCGAGGAGAGCCCGCGCTTGAGCAGCGCCGGGCGCCCGGAGCGGCCGATCTCGGCGAGCAGCGGGTAGTTCTGCATGTTGCGCGCGCCGATCTGAACGACGTCCGCGACCTCCAGCACGAGCTCGAGGTCGCGCATGTCCATCACCTCGGTGACGATCGGCAGGCCCGTCTCGGCCTTGGCCTCGGCGAGCAGCCGCAGCCCGTCGGCGCCGAGGCCCTGGAACGCGTACGGCGAGGTGCGCGGCTTGTACGCACCGCCGCGCAGCAGCGTCGCGCCCGCGTCGCGCACGATGCGCCCCGTCTCGAGCGTCTGCGCGCGCGACTCGACGGTGCACGGGCCCGCGATCAGCGCGAAATGCTCGCCGCCGATCTTGCGTCCCTCGACGTCGATCACCGTGCGCTCGCCGTGCGTCATCTGCAGCGAGGCGAGCTTGTACGGCTTGAGGATCTCCATCACCCGGTCGACGCCCGGTTGTCCCTCGAGCCCGAGACTCGCGACGCTCACGTCCTGCTCGACGTCGCCGATCGCGCCGATCACGTTGACGCGCGCGCCCCTGATGCGATGCGCGCGCGCGCCGGCGCGCTCGATCTTGCCGATCACCGCAGCCACGTCCTCCTCGGTTGCCGTCTCCTTCATCACGACCATCATCGATTTCATCCTTTCAACATCGCCTGCGATTCGGGTTTTGCGGAGGCGATCCCGGGTCGGGAGGCGCTCCATTCCGCGAGGGCCGCGCGAAGATGCGGGGCGCGGGTTGAGGGCTTTCGCTAAAGCCCCCCGGAGTGGGCGCTCAGTCCCCTTGGGGACCCAGTGCGGCCTGTCGCTGGTGCCCGCTCGCGGAACGGGTCAAAGGCCGGAGCGCCTAGCTAAATCGCCAGGCGTAGGCGTACGGCGACCATTCGGCGTTCGCGCGGGAAAGGCAGTTCGTTGCGATTGAACGTGCGTACATGGCCGTCTGCAAGTGTTTGTAGCAGCTTCACAGCACCTCGGCAAGCGCGTCGAGGAAGCGTTCGTTCTCCGACGAGGTGCCATAGGTCACGCGCAGCGCGCCGACGTCGCTGCCGAGCGCGCTGCCCGCGCGCACGAGCACGCCGCGCTCCTCCAGCCCGCGCATCACCTCCGCCTCGTCGCGCTCGCCGAGGCGAAACCAGCAGAAGTTCGCCTGCGACTCCGCCGGCTCGAGCCCCAGCGCGCGCAGGCGCTCGTCGACGCTGATGCGCTCGGCGACCGTCCGCGTGACGCGGTCGAGCACTGCGTCCTGGTGGCCGAGCGCCTCCGTCGCCGCGACCTGCGCGAGCGCGTTGCAGAAGAACGGCTGGCGCACCTTCTCGAGGGCTTGCGGCAGCGCCTCCGAGCCGCACAGCGCGAAGCCGACGCGCAGTCCGCAGAGGCCGTGGACCTTGGAGAACGTTCGCAGCAGCACGAGGTTCGGGTGCTGCTCGAGCAGCTCGACGCTCGCGTCCGGATCGGAGGCGAGGTTGAACTCGCAGTACGCCTCGTCGACGATCACGCACACGTACGGCGGCACCTCGTCGAGGAAGTCGGCGATCCGCGAGAGCTCGACGGCGGTGCTCGTGGGGTTGTTCGGGTTGCACACGAGGAGCATCCGCGTCGCGACCGTTATCTCCCGCAGCATCGCCGCGAGGTCGTGGCGCTCCTGCGCATCGAGCGGGACCTCGATCGCGCGCGCGCCGGAAGCGGCGGCGAGGTGCGGGTAGACGGAGAACGACGGCCACGCGTAGACGACCTCCGCGCCGGGCTCGAGCAGCGCGTCGCCGGCCGCGAGGAGGATGTCGCAAGAGCCGTTGCCGACCGCGATCCGCGAGGCGGGGACTTCGTAGCGCTCGGACAGGCGCGTTCGCAGGAGCGAGCTCGACGGGTCGGGGTAGCGGTTGAGCGTCCCCAGCGCGCGCTCGATCGCTTCGCGCACCGCGGGCAGCGGCGGCTCGGGCGACTCGTTGCTCGCCAGGCGCACGGGCGGCGCCTCGCCGGCGTAGCCGCCGGCGACGGGGTAGGAGGGGATGCGCGCGATGCGCGCCGAGAACTCGATCGCCACGGCCGTATTCTCGCCTACTGCGCCGCCTGCAGGTCCGCGCGCAGCGCCGTCGCGTCGCCCAGGTAGACGTGCTTGGCGACGTGGTCCTCGCGGGCGTAGTAGTGAATCAGCACCCTGATGATGCGCGGGAGCGCGCTCGGGACGGCGAGCTCCTGCGCGCACAACAGCGGCACGCGGTCGAAGCCGAGCGCACGCGCGGCAACCGCGGGGAACTCGGCGTCGAGGTCGTGCGTCGCCGTGAAGATACAGCTCACGACCGTCTCCGGAGTGAGCTCGTTGCGGGCGATGATCTCGAGCATCAGCGTCTTCGTCGCCTCGAGGATCGCGCCGGCGTCGTTGCGCTCGACGCTGATCGCGCCGCGCAGCGCAAACAGTCGCATGAGGCGCGATTGTGGCAGAGCGCGCGCGCGGCCCCGGGGCGCCGGGCGCGACAACGCGCGCTCGCCGTCCTGCGACCTGGCGGCCTACAGCGCGCGCAGCCGCTCGACCTCGGCGGCCCGCAGGCGGCGGTGCTCGCCCGGCGCGAGCGAGCCCAGGCGCAGCGGGCCGAAGGCGACGCGCTCCAGTGCTCTCACGGGGTGCCCGACCGCCTCGCACATGCGCCGCACCTGGCGCTTTCTGCCTTCGTGGATCGTGATCTCGATCTTGCCCGCGCCGCGCCTGCGCACGCGCGCGGGCGCGGTCACGCCGTCCTCGAGCTCCACCCCCTCGCGCAGCCGCCGCAGAGCGCTGTCGGAGACCGGCCCGCGGGCGAGCGTCGCGAGGTACGTCTTCGGGACCTCGAAGCGCGGGTGCGTGAGGCGGTTCGCGAGCTCGCCGTCGTTGCTCAGCAGGATCAGGCCGCTCGAGTCGGCGTCGAGGCGCCCGATCGGATACAGGCGCAGGCCGCGCGCGGGCACGAGGCTGACAACGGTCTCGCGCCCGTGCGTGTCGCGCGCGGTCGAGACGACCCCGAGCGGCTTGTGCAGGGCGTAGACGACGCGCTGCTCCGCGCCGCGCAGGACCCTCCCGTCGACCTCCACGCGCGCGCCCTCGAGCACGTCGCGCGCGGGGTCGGTCACCGTCGCGCCGTCCACGCGCACGCGCCCCGCCGCGATCACGTCCTCGGCCGCGCGGCGCGAGGCGACGCCGGCGTGGGCGAGGTACTTCGCAAGGCGCATCGCCGCCTCAATGTACGGCGCATCATCATCTGTGCATGGACCTCACGCTTCTACAGGAGACGCTCGCGCGCCACGGCGAGCCGCGCTTTCGCGCGCGGCAGGTGTGGGCGTGGGCGGCGCGCGGCGCGCGCGACTACTCCGAGATGACCGACCTGCCGGCGGCGCTGCGCGAGGCGCTCGCGCGCGCGGTCCCGTTCTCGACACTCTCCCTGCGCAGCGAGGCGCGCGCCCGCGACGGCACCGTCAAGGCGCTGTTCGCGACGGGCGACGGGCGGCCGCTCGAGACGGTCTTGATGCGCTACCGCGACGGGCGCCGCTCGCTGTGCGTCTCCTCGCAGTCGGGCTGCGCGCTCGACTGCGGCTTCTGCGCGACCGGGCGCATGCGCTTCGCGCGCAACCTCACCGCCGCCGAGATCCTCGACCAGGCGCTCCACTTCCGCCGCCTCGACGGCGCGGCGCCGCTCACGCACTGCGTGTTCATGGGCATGGGCGAGCCGATGCTGAACCTCGACGCGGTCCTCGCGGCGTGCGATCGTCTGCCCGAACTCGGCGTCTCCCATCGCCACACGACGGTCTCGACCGTCGGCTGGATCCCGGGCATCGAAGCGCTCGCCGCGCAGCCGCTGCCGCTGCGCCTCGCGCTCTCTGTGCACGCGGCCGACGAAGCGCTGCGCTCGGAGCTGATGCCCGTCAACGACCGCTATCCGCTCGCCGACGTGATCGACGCCGCGCGCGCGTTCCATGAGCGCAAGCGCCGGCGCGTGTTCGTCGAGTACGTGATGCTCGCGCGCGTCAACGACCGCTTCGAGCAGGCGATAGCGCTCGCGCGGTTGCTCGCCGTAGATGGAGATGGAGGGGCGGCCTTCCGGCCGCCGATATTCAAGGTCAACCTGATCCCGTACAACCCCATCGGCGAGGAGGGCTTCTCCGGCTCCTCGCGCGAGGCGATCGCCGCGTTCGCGTCGGCGCTGCGCGAGCGCGGCGTCCCCGCGACGGTGCGCCTGACGCGCGGGCGCGAGATCGATGCGGCCTGCGGACAGCTCGCCGCCCGCGAGGCGTAGCGGGACGGGCGATCCGCAATAGCTGGCACCGCGACTCCGCTATCCCTTGGGACCGCCCCCACACGCGCTCTGAGCCCGCTGGAAGGCCGGGCTTTCGGGATTCGGGGCGCCACTTCCGATTTCTATGCGAGCGCGGTTGCCGGAGGCACCCACTCGCAGCTCGACGCCGTGTTCGCGCATGCACTTCACGAAATTGCGCGTCCGTTCTTCCTGTTCCACGCGTTCCTGTGGGGAGGCGTTCCCCTTGCCCGGATCCTTCGGCCGCAAGCGCGCGCACGTCTTTTCGGCCGTTTCGAACGCCCCGGGACCGCCGCTCCCGGGGCCGACCTTGAGGCCGTGGCCGCCCGAGCGGACTTCGGCGTTGACGCCGTGTTCGCGCAGGCATCTCGCCCAGTGAACGAACTCGGTTTCGGCTTGCAGTTCCTTGAACTGTTCCTTCGCCGCCGCGGTCGACGCCGGCGAGGAGCCGGTGCCTCCGCAGGCGGCGAGCAGCACACAGGCGGCAAGTGCGCCCGGCGGTGCGACGGCGAAGCGGAGGCGCATGCGCCAATCAAGACGGGCAAGGCTGAGAATCGCCTTAGAGCGGGCGAAGAGCTAGATGAAGGCCACTAAAGCGCGCCGTGCGCCGCAGACGAGTCACACGAGTGCAGCGGCGAGGGCGTGCGCAACCTGTCGCGCGGCCGCGAAGACGACCTGCGCGCTCACCTGCCTCAGCCGCTCGCCGCGCGCGCGTCGCCCGCCGCGAGCAGGCGTTCGCGCAGCTGCGCCTCCTCCTCGGGCGTCGGGTCCCACTGCGCGATCTCCGGCAGCTCGTCCAGCGAGCGCAGGCCGAACAGCTTCAGAAAGCGCGTCGTCGTGCGGTAGAGCACCGCTCCGAACTGCGACTGGCCCGACTCTTCGATCAGGTCGCGGTCGAGCAGCGTCGCCGTCGCCGAGTCCGCGCTCACGCCGCGGATGCGCGCGATCTCCGGGCGCGAGACCGGCTGCAGGTAGCCGACGATCGCGAGCGTCTCCGCCTGCGCCGGCGTGAGCGTCTGCAGCCGCGTGCGGCTGAGCAGCCGTCGCGCCGCCGGCTCGGACTCGGGGTCGGTCGCGAGCGTGAAGCCACCGCCCAGCTCGCGCAGGCGGATGCCGCTGAGCGCCGGCGCGTGGCGCTCAGCGAGGCGCTCGAGCGCGTCGCGCACGTCGGCCTCGCTGCTCTCCGTCGCCTCCGCGAGCTCGGCCGCGCTCAGCGGGTCGCCCGAGAGGAACAGCAGCGCCTCGACGGTGCGCGCGAGCGCGCTTGCGTCGTGCGCGGGAGCGGCGCCGTTTTCGGCCAGGCTCATCCGCTCGCCGCCTTCGCGCGCGCGGGCGGCGCCATCCCGTCGGCCGCGGCCGGTGCAGCCCCGTTCGCGGCGCCGGTTGCGGTCCCGCTCGCGGGGCTGGTTGCCGTCCCATTCGCGGCGCTCGTTGCGGTCCCGTTCGCCGGCGTCGGCGCCGTGATCGAGATCTCGCCGAACGTCTCGTCCTGAGTCCAGTCGACCTCGCCGCGTTTGTAGAGCTCGAGCAGAGCGAACAGCGTCACCGCGACCGTCATCCTGTCCGCGCCCGAAACCGCCTCGTCGAAGCTGAAGCTCCCGCGCCGCAGCAGCTCGCGCAGGTGCGCGAGGCGCTCGGCGACCGGGACGATGCGCACGGCGACGTGCTCGAGCGAGATCTGCGGCGGGGCCGCGAGCAGGCGCCCCATGGCTTCGCCCAGCGTCGCCGGGTCGGCCGAACCGTCCGCCGGCGGGATCACCGTGCGCCGCAGCGCGAGCGGGAGCGGCGCTTCGCGAAAGCGCACTCCGTCCTCGCGCGCGAGCATCTGCGCCAGATGCGCGGCCGCCGCGCGGTAGCGCCGCGCGTCGAGCATGCGCGCGAGCAGCTCTTCCGCCGCCTCCAGCGGCTCGAGCTCCGCGAGCTCGTCCTCGCCCTCGCCCGCGAGCATCAGCCGCGACTTCAGCTCGAGCAGCGCGGCGATCAGCAGCACGAATTCCGTCGCCGCCTCGAGGTCGAGCTCGCCGCGCGTCTCCAGGTGGTCGAGGTACGCGAGCACGACGTCCGCGAGCGAGAGCTCGAGCAGGTCGACCTCTTCGCGCAGCACGAGCGTCAGCAGCAGGTCGAACGGACCCGAGAAGACGTCGAGGTCGAGCTCGATCGACGCCAGCACCATGCCTGCGCCTAGGCCCCTCTCCGCGTCGGAGCGCTCACGCGCTCACGGTAGCGAGCGCGCCCGACGTGGAGCGCCGACGCCCATGCGCTCGCGCACGTCCGCGAGCGTCTCCGCCGCGATCGCCTGCGCGCGCGCCGCCCCCTCCGCGAGGATCGACTCCATCGCGTCCGTGTCCGCGCGCAGCTCCGCGTAGCGCTCGCGCACCGGCGCCAGGCGCTCGACGAGCGCCTGCGCGACCGCCGTCTTGAATTCGCCGTAGCGCTTGCCCGCGAACTCCTCCTCGATCCGCGCCGGGTCGCTCCCGCGCACCGCCGCGAGGGTTTCGATCAGGTTCGTGATCCCCGGCTTCTCCCGCGCGCGGCGGATCTCCTCGCCGGAGTCCGTCACCGCGCTCTTGAGCTTGCGCTCGATCGCCGCGGGCTCGTCGAGCACGTACACCGTTCCCTGCTCCGAGCCGCCCGTCGTCGACATCTTCACGCTCGGGTCCTGCAGGTCCATGATCCGCGCGCCCACAGCCGGGATGCGCAGCTCGGGCACGACCAGCACGTCCTCGCCGGCGCCGAAGCGGGAGTTGAAGCGGCGCGCGACGTCGCGCATCAGCTCGACGTGCTCGCGCTGGTCCTCGCCGACCGGCACCTCTTCCGCGCGATAGCAGAGCACGTCCGCCGCCATCAGCACCGGGTACACGAGCAGCGCCGCCGAGACCAGCTCGCGGTCGTGCAGCGACTTGTCGCGGAACTGATGCATCCGCTGCAGCCGTCCGAGCTCCGTCACGGTGCTCAAGAGCCACGTCATCTCCGTGTGCTCGGGGACGTCGCTCTGGCGAAACAGCGTGCAGCGGCTCGGGTCGAGCCCCGCCGCGAGCAGGATCGCAACCGTGTCGTGCACGCGCTCGCGCAGCTCCGCCGGGTCGAACGGGACCGTCAGCGCGTGCAGGTCGACGACGCAGAAGATGCCTTCGCCGCGCTCCTGACTGTCGACGTACTGGACGATCGCGCCCAGGAAGTTGCCGAGGTGCTTGCTTCCGGTCGGCTGGATGCCCGAGAAGATGCGCACGTTTCTCAGACGGGCGCGCCGTCCGCGAGCGCCTCGCGCAGCACCGGTTTGCGCGCAGCCGCCACCTCGTCCAGGCGTCGCACCGGCGTCGTGTAAGGAGCGCCCGCCGCGATCTGCGGGTCCGCGCGCGCCTCCGCGACGATCTGCGCGATCGCCTCCGCGAACGCGTCCAGCGTCTCACGCGTCTCCGTCTCCGTCGGCTCGACCATCAGCGCCTCGTCGACCAGCAGCGGGAAGTACACCGTCGGCGGGTGAAAGCCGTAATCGAGCAGCCGCTTCGCGAGGTCCAGCGTGCGTACTCCCGTCTCCCGCTTCAGCGGGCCGCCCGAGAGCACGAACTCGTGCATGCACAGCTCGCCGTACGCCAGCGGGAGATGCTTCGCGACGTCTCCGTCGCCCGCCTCTTGCAGGCGCGCGCGCAGGTAGTTCGCGTTCAGCACTGCCACCTCGCTCGCGTCCTTCAAGCCGTCCGCGCCCAGCGAGCAGATGTACGCGTACGCGCGCACGAAGCAGCCGTAGTTGCCGTGGAAGCCGCGCATGCGCCCGATCGACTTCGGCCGCGGCGCCTCGAACGCGAAGTCCCCGTCCTCGCCGCGCACCACCACTCCCTGCGGCAGGTACGGCGCGATCCGCTCCGACGTCGCGATCGGCCCCGAGCCCGGCCCGCCGCCGCCGTGCGGCTGCGTGAACGACTTGTGCAGGTTGAAGTGCACGATGTCGAAGCCCATGTCGCCCGGGCGCGACATGCCCATTACCGCGTTCAGGTTCGCGCCGTCGTAGTACAGCGTCGCACCCACTCCGTGCACGATCTGCGCGATCTCCTCGATGTTCGGATCGAACACCCCGAGCGTGTTCGGGTTCGTCAGCATCAGGCACGCCACGCCGCCGTCCGCCTTCGCGCGGAGGTCGTCGAGGTCCACGCCGCCCGCCTCGTTCGTCGCCAGGCTCACCAGCTCGAGGCCCGCCATCGTCACCGTCGCCGGGTTCGTCCCGTGCGCCGTGTCCGGCGTCAGCACCTTCGTGCGCAGCTCGCCGCGGTCCTCGTGGTACGCGCGCGTCAGCAGCACGCCCGCGAGCTCGCCGTGCGAGCCCGCCGACGGCTGCAGCGAGACGTGCGGCAGGCCCGCGATCTCGCCCAGCGCCGACTGCAGGTTCCACATCAGCTCCAGCGCCCCCTGCGCGCGCTCGCCGTCCTGCAGCGGGTGCATGCGCGCGTGCCCCGGCAGCGCCGCCACGCGCTCGTGCAGGCGCGGGTTGTGCTTCATCGTGCACGAGCCCAGCGGATAAAAGCCCGAGTCGAGGTCGAAGTTGCGCTTCGACAGCCCCACGTAGTGGCGCACGATCTCCGGCTCGGAGACCTCCGGCAGGCGCGGCGGCTGCGCGCGGCGAAAGCGCGCCGGCAAGAGCTCCTCCGCGTCCACGAGCGGCACTTCCGTCTGCGGGCACTGGAATGCGCGCCGCCCCGGTGCGCCCTTCTGAAAGATCGTCCGCGCCCGCTCGCGCTGCAGCGGCGGCTCGCCGTGCACCGCGCCCGCGCTCATCCGATCGCTCACCGAGTCCGCGCTCATACGCTCACCGCCTCGCCCGCCGATCTCCGATCGGTCGCCGCCAGCGCCGCCTGAAGCGTCTCCGCGAGGCGGTCGATGTCCGCCCGCGAGCGCCGCTCCGTCAGCGCCACCAGCAGCACGCCGCGGTCCTCCTCGCGGCCGCTCAGCGCGTGCACGTCGACCCCCGGGTTCACGCCCCGCTCCGCGCAGCGCCGGCGCACCGCCGCCACGTCCGCGTCGAGGCGCAGCGCGAACTCGCGCACCACCGGCTGCTCGTGCAGCTTCTCCGCGCCGTCCAGCGCCGCCAGCGTCTCGCGCGCGTAGTGCGTGCGCGCCAGCAGAAGCTCGCCCAGCTCGACCAGCCCGCGCCGCCCCAGCCACGTCAGGTACACCACGCCACCCAGCGCGTTCAGCGCCTGCGCCGTGCAGATGTTCGACGTCGCCTTCTCGCGCCGGATGTGCTGCTCGCGCGTCTGCAGCGCCAGCACGAACCCGCGCCGCCCGTCGACGTCCGTCGTTTCGCCCGCGATCCGCCCCGGCATGCGCCGCACGAACTCGCTCCGCGCCGCGAAGAACCCGAACGACGGGCCCCCGAAATCGAGCCTGTTCCCCAGCGGCTGGCCCTCGCCCACCGCCACGTCGACGCCGCATTCTCCCGGCGACGCCAGGATCCCCAGCGTGATCGGGTCGACCTGCGCGATCACCACCGGTGCGCCCTCCACGCCGCCGCTCGCCCGCCGCGCTCCCACATCGGCGCGCGTCAGCGCGCCCCCTCCATTCTCATCCGCACTCGAGCGCACGCCCGCCGCCGCCTTCGCCGCCGCGCTCAGCGCCTGCGCGTCCTCGACCGCGCCGTAGAAGTTCGGCTGCGCGAAGATCGCCGCGCTCGTCTGCCCGTCGATCGCCTCCGCCCACGCTTCCGCGTCCGTCACGCCCTCGCGCAGCGGCACCTCGACGATCTCCATCCCGAACCCGTGCGCGTGCGTCGCCAGCGTCGCCAGCGTGTGCGGGTGCAGCCCCGCGCTCGCCACGATCCGCCGCTTGCCGTTGTGCAGCTTCGCCAGGTACGCCGCCGCCGCCACCGCTGAGGGCCCCTCGTACACCGACGCGTTCGACACATCCAGGCCCGTCAGCTCGCAGATCGCCGTCTGGTACTCGAACATCACCTGCAGTCCGCCCTGCGATATCTCCGGCTGGTAGGGCGTGTACGGCGTCAGGAACTCCGAACGCTCCATCAGCATGTCGATCAGCGCCGGCACGTAGTGGTCGTACATCCCCGCGCCCAGGAACGACAGCTCCTCTTCCACGCTCGTGTTGCGCGACGCCAGCTCCCGCAGGTGCGCGAACACGTCCTGCTCCGGCAGCCCCTGTGGCAGCGCCAGGGCGCCGTCCAGCTGCACCGCCTTCGGTATCTGGCGGTCGAAGATCTCCTGCACCGACGCGACCCCGATCGTCGCGAGCATGTGCTTCAGATCCGCGTCGGTGATGGCGGTGTAGCGGCTCAAATGACTGCGCTCAGCCTAGATGATCGATTTGCGGGACCGGCCGCGCCGGTCGCCGGCGCCGCGGTCGGCTTTCCGCGATGCAGGTGCTGCGCGCGCGTGCGTTACGACGGGACGGCCGCTTTGGGACGCGGGGGCGGTGTCGTGAGTCCTCGATGGAGGTGCTGCGCGCGCGCGCGTTACGAAGAGACGGCCGCTTCGGGACGCGGGGCGGTGTCGTGAGTCGCGATGGAGGTGCTGCGCGCGCGCGTTACGACGAGACGGCCGCTTTGGGACGCG